>ENA-UPTF01000203-UPTF01000203.1-marine-metagenome-genome-assembly--contig:-NODE-203-length-42382-cov-4.499019_pt1 | contig 42382 bp, 34 predicted proteins | sample MGYA00238166_ERZ767019 | MGnify/ENA primary metagenome ERZ767019 (study PRJEB28930, sample SAMN06266391) | marine metagenome | isolation source: Sea water from 250 m depth | place: Atlantic Ocean | study... | reverse complement strand
TCACCGGCCCAGAGATGGATACCACCGATCCCATCGCTCTTATCAAGCTCATGATCTCTTCCCATTTTTCAATAGGAATATCCTTATAACTCATGTTCATACGATAGATCATCATTTGTGCGATCTTTTCGCGAAGTGTCAGTCTGTTCAATGTTAACTCTGCCCAATTGGGTGATTTACGCATTAATCCAGCACACCCCAAAGTAATAGACAGGAAAAGCAACAGACTCAGGTGTACAGATCGGTATAGTTTTAAATGCATAAAATATTCATATGTATTTCTTGAAAAAAATTAAATGATGGTCCAAGGCCTCTATCCAGTAGGACCATTGGTGTCCACCTGGACGTTCTACAAAGTCATGTTTGATATCTTGTACCAACAGTTCAGAATGTAATGCTCTATTGATGCCTATAAAAAAATCATTTGTACCACAATCGATCAAGATCGGGAACGTTATACCTTTTACTTTTTTCACCATTTTGACGATGGAATTCTCATGCCAACGAATAGGGAACTGTTCATAGGAGCCCAGTTTTTGTGAGATGTCCCATTTTTTGGTAGAATAGGTCAGGTCTACTCCTCCGCTCATGCTACCCACAGCGCTGAAGATATCTGGGTTCCTTAAGGATAAGTAAAGAGCACCATGACCTCCCATGCTCAAACCAGTTACCGCAAGTTGATCGATCATGTATAGTACTTTTAGCTGCGGTATTAATTCATTAATGAAGTATGTCTCATATTGACTGTACTGATCAATTGGACTATCTAAATACCAACTGTTAGTGCTGCCATCGGGACAAACGAGGATAAAATTGAATTCATCGGCAGTAATATCCAAATCAGCATTTTTACTCCAATCAAGAAAATTTCCGCCATATCCATGAAGCAGCATGACCGCTGAATTTGATCTATTATCTTTTACATAATCATCAGGAATTATAACTAAGGTAGAAATCTTCTTTTTCATGGATTCACTATAAATAACCAAGGTATCAGTATCAGCAGCATACGCAAAAATGGATAGGTAGGTCCAAAAGAGTACTAAGATCATTTTTTTCATTATTCAGGAAATTTTCTAAGAAAAAATCTCAAATCTATTTATCATCCTTCTTTATTTTATACAGATGCAATCTGAATACTTTACCAAAAGATCAAACATATGTATCAATTAATTAATTATTTTGCATAATCAATGAATCAAAGGTATCCAAGAAGATCAATATACAACAGCTATTCCATATCTATTTATTTGGAAGCTCTGACCTTCCATTTATTAGTGTTCTAATAACTACATAATTAGTGATCGATAAAATATGACCAAAAGTTCAAGATCAAGTATCACTTGTATTTTTCACTTACCGGGAAAAAGTACAAGGCACGAACAGATCAGACGAGGTATATGGGAGCCTTTACAAACTGGCTCGTCCTATACTATTCAGTGGATAGCCCTGGGAGAGAAAGAAAATGGACCAAATTGGTTCGATGGTATCTGGATGGACCCGATGAATGAAAATGATACAGAACATTCATCATTTCTGAATATAGCTTTCAAACGATCTACAAGTAGTCTAATACTATATATTGATAATTCAGAAGATGAGATCTTTCTAAAAGTTTCGTGTGCCAATTTATTTCTGATCGCAGCAGAACGCTATCCTAATTCGGGAATGTTCTTTAGTGATTATGACCTATTAACAGAAAATAAGAATTATCCTGTCCGTTTACTAAAACACCATTCTGGCCGGGTAAGGAATGATCAGGACCATGGAAAAGTATTTTTATTTCGTAAAGAAATCCTTCAACGATCTATCGAATTGGATAATACATTAAAACACCACTTTCTATATGATCTTCGATTAAAGATATCTGAAATAGCAACGATCACGCATATCTCAAACAAAGATAAAGGAAGTCTGTATGAAGTAGCATCAGTAAAACAAGATGCAAATGTCTTTGCCTACCTTATGGAAGAAAAAAGTAGCCAGATAGAGGCAGAATATGTCTTTACAAATCATTTGAAGCGCACGGGTGCTTTCCTTTCTCCAGGTCAGTTTATTACTTCCCGACCCCAACCCCGACATGACCCCAAACTAAAAGCAAGTGTTATTATCCCTGTGAATGATCGTCCTGAATTCATAGGCACTGCTTTACAGAGTTGCTTGAATCAATCTGTACAAAACATTGAAGTGATAGTTGTGGTCAATGGCGGTAATGATGATCCTACCATTTTAGAAGTACAGCGATATCAAAAAGGGGGAGATAGATATGTAGATAACCAGATCGATGTACGTCTCGAAGTGGTGGATATCAACAATATTGGATTTTGTCTGAATATTGGTGCCTCTATTGCTAAAGGAGAATTTTATGTTCAACTGGATTCCGACGACCGATTAAAACAGAATGCCATAGAAAGGATCCTTGAAGTGTTCGAGTCAGATCCAGAGATCGGTATAGTTATCGGGAGCTATGATGTATGGGAACTAAAAAAGGATGGCACTCTTACTCGTAAGAAGGAGATACCTACTGTCACCCATGACGAGTGGACGAGGGAAAATGGGCGCAATAACTTATTACGTGTCGGAGGTGCTGGTGCACCACGTTCTATTCCGATTCAGCTTGTAAAGGATATCGGGTTCTTTGGGATGAATGAAGAACCTTATTCTCGAAACTATGCCGAGGATTATGAACTGGTCATACGCATTAGTGAGCACTATCAGGTGGGCCGTATCTTTGAACCTATTTATGATGTGATCCGTCATCCTGGAGGCACCGATCACAGTATTGACCAGAATACAATTGATCGAAATGATGAGACCAAGGATTGGATAAGAAAAATAGCTTTGAAACGACGGATCAAATTGAACCGACCTCAGAATGAACCCATCTAAAACTCGATTATTGGGCCTGGATGGTGGCGCATCCAAAGTACGCGGTTGGGAGATCAAACCCACATCAAAAGGGTATGACCTTAAAGGAACACCAATCGAGAATAAGTATCAGGACCATCCAAAGTATCTTAAAGATTTCTCACCGGTGGATCTTAACCAACAATTAAGTGAAAAAGCATACGGAAAGATCGATCCACAAAAGAATGAAATAGAATATGGTCAGGTGATAACGGAAACTATTGCAAAAACTATTTTAGATCTGGTAGCACAAAGAACAGGAAAATGGGTCATCGGAATAGGTTTCCCTGGTTTGAAAACCCGAGATAAGCGCGGTATATCTGCAATGGCCAATGGACCCCGGATGCCTAACCTAGCATCAAATATTGAAAATATACTTAATCACGAAAAAATAGATCTGATCGACCGTATCCATCAACTTGGCAGTGATGCAGACTTTTGCGGCTTGGGTGAGAATGAAGGTAAGGGTGGGCATTTTAAGAACATAGACAATGCATATTATATAGGTGGTGGAACAGGTGTTGCAGACGCATTAAAACTTCATGGACAGCTGGTTCCCTTCGATCAGATCCAAGATTGGCTCGGAAAATCATGGGAGATGGAGATCAATGGATCCTCAATAGAAAGTCTATTATCCGTCCGTGGAATTCAAGAGCAATACTCTATAATAACTGGAATCCAGATTAATGAGCTATCAAAAAATGGCCTGTATGCGCAACAGATCCTAGAAAAAGCTCAGAATAATGATCAGCAAGCAAAAGAAATTCTTGCTGAGACAGGTAAAAACTTGGGAACACTCTTTTTCGAGCGAATAGAAACAATCGCTTGCGGATGGCAAAAACGATTCAATTTCATCAATCCAGAACGCAATGATCCGATCACTGAACACGATTACCTTGGCACGTGTTTAGACCGCGGGATCATTGGTCAGAGACTGGGAGTTCTACTTCATCGAGATATAGGATCAAGGATCATTTGGCAAGAACTTGAGAGCACACTTTCTTTAATGGTGGCAAACACTGATCATCTCCCAGAAACATTTAAATCGAACTTCAAACCAAAAACATTTTTTCGTATCTCTAACCTTAGAGATGCACCGGCTCTGGGCGCTGGTATCAGTGCATGGAAAATATTTATGAAGAAAAATAATGCTTGATAAAGGTATCATTCCAGATAAGGAACCAATAGTCCGGGTAGGGATCCACTTACCTCAAGATGAATCCAGTACCATGACAATTGAATTTCCTAATCCAGAACTGTTTGAGATAACTACAAATGGCAGTCTAATATCTATCCAGACGGAATTAAATCTGAGGGTCAAGGATGGATATATAGATAGTGGTCAAGGATCTAACAAGAATATTTCAAAATTGTCCATCCTAAGAAAAGATCAATGTATATCTTTGGAACACGGACCGATCATTCATTCCGTATTTGCTGGGAGAGGTTTTCATTGGCAAAAAAAAATATCAGTTCAGTTACCAGGGAATATAATTATCAAGATAAGAGATGGCTTTCTATTTACTGTGAATAGGGTTCCATTGGAACAGTATCTAATGTGCGTCGCTACATCGGAAATGAGCGCTAAATGCCCTGGCGCATTATTGGAAGCTCAAACCATTGCAGCCCGTTCCTGGGTCTTAGCAGCATCAGAAAAAAAACATGTGAACCTTGGGATAGATAATTGTAATGATGATTGCTGCCAACGTTACCAGGGTATAGCCAACCAATCGCCAGCAGCAATAAGGGCATCATTAAGTACTAGAGGAAAGGTTTTGATAGCCAATGAAAGAATATGTGATACTCGATACTCCAAATGTTGTGGTGGTAGAACAGAAGATAATGAATCAGTATGGAACACCGATCCAAGATCCTATCTCCGTTCAGTATTTGATGGTCCTGAAGATATAAAAAATGATCTATCTGATGAAGGTGCCCTAAGATCGTGGTTCGAACAAAAATACGATTGTTATTGTGGACCAAAATATGTGTCTGTCGATGATATCAATAAATTTCTGGGAAAGGTTGATGAAATAGATAATTATTATCGCTGGTCGGTACATTATACCCAGGAAGAAATGGTAAAAACAATTTCAAAAAAGACCGGAGACAGGTTCAGTTCAATAACAGGCTTGACACCTGTCCTCCGAGGAAGGTCAGGAAGAATTGTGAAACTGAGGATTGATGGTAGTATAAATGGAGAGAACCACAGTGTTGTACTTCAGTCAGAATATCAGATCCGAAAAGCTCTCAGCCCTGATTTTTTATATAGTTCTGCATTTATCATTGAAACAAATTCAAGCAAAGACAAAGGACGATCAGAGTTCACCCTGCATGGAGCCGGATGGGGCCACGGTGTGGGACTATGCCAGATCGGTGCACTGGGAATGGCTCTGGCCAATCATGATTCAAAGAGTATTCTATCACATTATTATCAGTCATCAGCGCTAATAAAAATTTATGATTGAAGCAACAACACTCCACTGGATCGATTGGGCCATAATACTGGCATATCTGCTATTCTCCATCGGGGTCGGCGTGTACTTTTCCACTCGTGCTGGTTCCAGTACGGAGGAATATTTCCTTTCCGGTAGAACATTACCCTGGTGGATAGTAGGAACATCCATGGTAGCTACAACATTTGCTGCAGACACACCCCTTGCCATCACTGAATTCGTAAGAGGACCCGGAATTTGGCAAAACTGGTTCTGGTGGAATATGTTGTTAGGAGGATTATTAGGTGTATTTCTTTTTTCTAGGCTCTGGCGAAGAGCCGAAGTGCTCACAGACAATGAACTGCTGGAGCTCCGTTACAGCGGTAAACCAGCAGCTTTCCTGAGAATATTCAAGGCTGGTTATTTTGCTATTCTATACAATTTTATCGTAATGGGCTGGGTCATTAATGCTATGGCAGCTGTCGTGTCAGTTGTGTTAAATATGGACCGTTGGACCGCGGTCTGGATCTGCGTTGTCATTGCTTTGATCTATGCTATCTTATCCGGATTCTGGGGTGTGGTCATTACGGATCTTGTACAGTTTTGTATCGCCATGTTCGGATCCATTGCACTTGCAATCATAGCAGTTGATCATGTTGGAGGTATGGAAATACTAATAAGTAAAATTAATGCTTTGGGAGCAACCAGTGATGCGGCACATGATACGACCCTGAACTTCATACCACCCATTCCAGACACTGGAATAACAACAATTGGATTCTGGGAGTCACCCTTTTCGAAGTTCCTGGTCTTCATTACAATAATGTGGTGGAGCCATCATGGTACCGATGGAGGGGGTTATATTATCCAGCGAATGTCTTCTGCAAAAAATGAAAGACACGCTCTGATCGCTACGCTTTGGTATAATCTGGCACACTATGCTCTTCGTGTCTGGCCCTGGGTAGTGGTCGCAATGGTCTCGATCGTTATGTTCCCACAGATCCCAAATGTTTTCCAGGATCTTGGGGTCAAAGTCGGATATCCATTGGTAATGAACCAATTACTGGGTCCCGGTTTGAAAGGTATCCTGATCGTGTCCTTCTTAGCTGCTTTTATGTCAACTATCGATACACATCTGAACTGGGGAGCATCATACCTGATAAATGATATATATAAACGCTTCATCAAAAAAGATGGGAACGAAAAGCACTATGTTCTTGCTGGTAAGATCATTACGGTAATTCTTATGATATTTGCAGCTATCATCGCTTTAAAAATGCAAAGTATCTCCAAAGCATGGGAGTTCATTTATGCAATGGGTGCTGGAATAGGCCTGGTCCTTATTCTACGCTGGTTCTGGTGGCGTATCAATGCTTGGAGTGAGCTGACCGCACTTGGGACGTCCTTTATGATGACAATCATACTTGAAATCATTGCAGCGGTTCAAACGGTCTCCTCTGGAAACGTTTATGTTCTTTTTGATAAAGCACCTGTATTGTTTGGAATGACGCTACAGGTTCATCACAAACTAATGATCATCGTTCCATGTGCCATTATTGCCTGGGTCACGGTTACTTTTCTAACAGAGCCCGAACCTTTTGATCAATTAAGGAGATTTTATCAAAAGGTTCAGCCTGGCGGATGGTGGAAACCCGTTGTAGGCAACATTGATCATACAATGGAACCCGTTAGCCATGGTTTTATACGACAGTGGATCGCAGGGGTCATGATGATATATGGTGCTACTTTCTGCATTGGCAACCTTGTATTTGGTCAAACACAGAATGCCATGTTCCTCTTTATGATAGCCGGTATTGGAACATATCTTATTTGGACACGAACGATCAAAGGATTGGATCAAAAATGACAGGTCCCAGACGTATCTATGCTATTGATATTTTTCGTGGTATGACCATAGCACTGATGATCATAGTAAATAACCCCGGAAGCTGGGCACACGTTTATTCTCCATTACTTCATGCGAAGTGGCATGGTTGTACACTGACCGATCTGGTCTTTCCTTTTTTTCTTTTTATTGTTGGTACGGCAATGCGGTTTGCCTTTGTTCGTTGGCATTATTACCCATCAAAGAAATTTTTTATCCATATCTTTTGGAGAACCTTTTCAATATTCATGGCAGGTTGTTTTATCCATGCCTATCCATTCATTCGGCAGGATTGGGACTGGAGCACATTTCGTATAATGGGGGTGCTACAGCGTATAGCGCTGGCATATGGAATCACATCAATTTTGGCGATCTATCTCGATTTCCGAAAACTCCTGATCGTTGGGACAGGTATTCTTGTTTCCTACTGGATATTACTTTGGACCGGAGGTGGTAGTGAACCGTATGGTTTAGAAACAAATCTTGTTCGAAAGGTTGACCTTTTCATCTTAGGTGAAACACATCTCTACATGGGTACAGGTATTCCTTTTGATCCAGAAGGGTTGCTAAGTACCCTACCAGCTGTTGTTACAGTAATTCTCGGGTATATAGTTGGTGGAATGCTACATACAACAAAAGATTTTTTGGATAATATCAAACGGATGGTAATATGGGGAACCGGTTTAATACTAAGCGGATGGGTCTGGGGATTCGTTTTTCCTATCAATAAACAACTATGGACCAGTTCTTACGTGCTCTTTACTTCCGGGATAGCTACACTGGTACTTGCGATCCTGGTATGGATGATAGATATTCAAAAATGGAAGGATCCATTATGGGTTTTTGAAGTATTCGGTACCAATTCAATATTTCTGTTTGTTATGTCAGGTCTTTGGACAAAGACCATTTTAAAAATAAAGTTTGATCTCGAAGGACAGCTAACATCAGGATATAATTATTTATATGAAACCTTTTTTGTGCAGGTTGCAGGGAATTTGAATGGGTCGCTTCTTTTTGCACTGACCCATGTGGTTGGTTGGTGGCTGGTCCTGTACTGGCTGTACCGTAAAAACATACAGATCAAACTGTGACAGACATTTTGAAGGAATTATTACTCGCAATTCTTATAACTATGTCCTGTTCTCTGGTTGCTGAACCTAAAGACCCACCAGATGATAGACCATACGCAGTAGTGTTAGGTATAGCCCAGGATGGCGGGTATCCACATGCAGGGTGTGTGAAACTTTGCTGCAAAGATCTGTGGGATAATAAAACTACATATAGAGAAAAAGTATCCAGCATTGCAATTATTGACCCACGCACCAGGTTAGCCTGGATCATTGATGCGACCCCTGATTTTCATGAACAATTACACACGGTTACACAAAAGCACAGTGCCAGATTAGCCGGGATCTTTATCACTCATGCTCACATTGGTCATTACACTGGGTTAATGCATTTGGGCAGAGAGGTCATGGGTGCAAAAAATATCACAGTCTATGCCATGCCAAGAATGAAACGATTCTTGGAAAAGAATGGGCCATGGAACCAGCTTGTAGAACTAAACAATATTCAGCTGGATCCGATCAAGGACCAAAAAGAAATTATTCTGGGAAAGCAATTGATCATTGAACCCTTTCGTGTACCCCACCGAGACGAATATTCTGAAACAGTAGGGTTCACGATCATTGGTCCAAATGAGTCAATGATATATATCCCTGATATTGATAAATGGGATAGATGGGAACATAATATCAGTTTATGGATCGAACAACATAGTTATGCATTGCTTGATGGTACTTTCTACTCCATTGGTGAACTACCAGACCGTAGCATGGATGAGATCCCTCACCCTTTTATCTTGGAAAGTATCCATCATTTTATGGATCTGTTAGATAGGGATCGACGGAAAATATATTTCATACATTTTAACCACACAAACCCAGCCATACAAAAAATATCGGCTGTCACGAAAAGCATTATAAAAGAAGGGTACAATACTGCCAGAGAAGGGATGATCTTTCCATTTTGAATGAAGGAAAAATAGAAAAAAAAATATTTATCACCGGTGCAAGTAGCGGTATCGGCAAATCTTTAGCAAAGTATTACGCACAACAAAAAGCTTTCTTGGGATTGGCTGCAAGGCGTGTTGAACTCCTTAATGTAGTTGCTGATGAATGCCGTAGATCTGGCTCAAAAGTCTATGTGTTCCAGATCGATGTTAGAAGATCGGATGATTGTGCCCAGGCTGCAAGAGAATTTATTGGGCTCGCTGGCAGTATCGATATTGTTATTGCTAATTCCGGGATCGGAGGTAACGATAAATTACTTTCAGGAAATAGTGAGCAAATAAATAATATCCTGTCAACAAATCTACTCGGGGTCACTAATACCATTTATCCTTTCATCCCGACCCTCATAAAGCAACGATCCGGTACAATTGTGGGTATAAGTTCAGTTGCCGGTTTCTTGTCTGTTCCAATACACGGCGGCTATGCGGCATCAAAGGTGGCAATGCGTCGCATGTTTGATTCCTGGCGTATCACTATGAAAGACAATGGTATCAGACTCGTTACGATCTGTCCTGGATTTATAGATACGCCTATGACAGAAAAACTGAGGTCCACACCATTCATTAAGAGCCTGGAAGAAGCAACTCCTGCCTTTGCGAAGGCGATAAAAAATGGAGTCTCAACCTTTATTTATCCATGGCAAATGCGGTGGCTCATAAAACTGTTAAATATTTTACCACGTTCATTAGTTGATTTTATCATAAGTACGATGAAGGCAGCTTCGTAGAAAAATTGGCTATTTTTTAATTTTATCCGTTTCTTTCGCCATATATAGACATTTATCCGTCACACCCCCTTTATCATGAGAAGTAAAGGAAACATCGACACGGCACCAGCCAACAACAAGGTCTGGGTGGTGATCAGCAGCCTCTGCTTTCTCTGCTAGTTCCATCACAAAACTGATCCCATCCATATATCTACTAAAAGTAAAAGTTTTTTTAATAGTATTTGAATCGAATTCCCACCCGTTCAATTCTCTCAGTTTGGATCTTATTCTTGAATCTGGAAGACGACTCACACCAAAGACTCCTCAAGTTTATTTAATTTATTCATTTCCATTCTAACCCAGATCACGGCGATCACGAACGCGATACTTGTAGAGATCATCATAGCATACCAATTCCACTCCACGTGCTGTCGATGAACATCTAGTACAAAACTAAAATAGAGTGCTAATGGGGCGCTCACACCCAAAACCCTAATAGTAGTGATCACAAGGACCGGGATACCCTTACCCAGACCCTGCATTACTCGACCGGACACGATTGAAATAGCAACGAATGGATAGACCAATGTCATTAAACGTAAAAACCCTACCGCAACATCCTGGATCTCGATATCATTTGTGAAAAACCCTGAAAAAGTAGGCGCAAAAGCATATACGAATGCCGATGAAGCTATAGTAATAATAAAAACGCGAGATACCCCATACTTGACAATGGATCTAAGTTGCCCAATCTCTTTTGCTCCATAAAACATTCCTACCAGCGTTGTCATTGCACCTGCAATTGCAAAGATGGGAAGGAATATGAGCATATCCAAGCGCCCCGCTACCTGGTATGCTGCAACTGTCTGGGATGAATAATGGATCAGTATCCTGTTAAACACACCCTGGCCTACTGCCATGATGACCATGGATAATGATGCAGGAATTCCAACCTTAATGATATCCCATAAAATAGATCTTGATGGTGAAAAATACTGTAATCGAAATGTTATATAGGCATGTTCCTTTATATAAAGCATAAAAATAAATATTACAAATACTGTCGCCTGACTGAGAACAGTTGCAATAGCTGCTCCTTTGACACCGAGACCAAATCCAATACCACCAAACTGATCCAACTCGAAGATAAAAAGAGGATCCAAAAGAATATTTAAAATGGTTCCCAGTGCAGCAACTATCATGGGAAACTTCATATCCCCCTCTCCCGCCAAAATTGAGCGGAAGAATGCGGAAAAAACCATGAAGGGTAGACCAGCACATATCACATACAGGTAATCCCAACTCAATTCAAGAATTACCCCTTCAGCCCCTAGATATCGTAAAATATCTTGACCATATGCAAATCCAAGCGATGTAAATATCAGGCTGATGATGGCTCCCATCACAAGGGCATGCTCTGCAGCATTATCCGCACTGGATTTATTTTCCTCTCCGATGAATCTTGCAATGGATGCTGTAACACCGGTACCTAATCCCATTGTAAGTCCAAGCATCAGGAAAAAAAGCGGCATATTAAATGCCACACTGGTAATAGCATCTCCGCTAAGGCGGCCAATGAATATCATATCTACCAGGTTATAGAGAGTGTGGATCCCCATTCCAAACATTATTGGAATGGCCAAGGACCATAAGGCCTTAGGTGGATTTTCTAGAAATATAGCAAGACGAGACCCGGAATTAGAATCGGTATCCATAAACTCCGAATTTAGATATTAACTTGATAACAATTATGATTTTGATCTGTAGTAGGAAGTATATGACCTAAGATCGGGTCCTGAATATTTCAAACCGGCCAGATCATTGGTAAAAAGATAATAGCAGATATCCAAAACAGTATCGCTATTGGAAATCCCACACGAATAAAATCACTGAACTTATACCCACCGGGACCGTAGACCATTAGATTGGTCTGATAACCCACCGGTGTTATGAATGATGCAGACGCTGCAAAGGCCACAGCAAAAATAAAAGGACGCGAATCAAATCCCATTTGGCCTGAAACTGCAATGGCTATGGGTGTCATGATAATAGCTGTGGCTGCATTTGATGAGACCTCTGTAAGGATCATGGTGATAAGATAGATCAATGCCAATAAGATATGTGCGTGCCATTTTGGGGATGACATTCGTGCTATATCAGAAATGATCATACCGATCCATTCAGCCGTACCCGTATTCTGAATAACAAGTCCAACAGGAATTAATGCTGCGATCAGAACGATCACCTGCCAATGTACTGATTGATAACTTTCCTGGGGAGTTAATACCTTAAGCGCCAAAAGAAACGCAACACCAATAATAGCTCCCTTCATAATTGGCATAATCCCCAATGTAGCAAGAATAACTGCACCCAGTATAACAATTATACTTACCCACCAGAACCGCTGTTTCCGCAATTCTGCTTCGACTTCCCCAAGTACAATAAAATCGGCCTTATCTGATAAACCCTCAATTTTTTTAATTGGTCCATATACAAGAAGTGTGTCGTACGCTTGTAATATTACATGTGCGATCTTTTTCCTAAAGATATCGCCTTCCCTTCGAATGGCCAGAATAAATGCTCCAAACTGTTGTCGAAAATTAGATGACATCAAACTTCTTCCAACCAGCTCAGACTGATCTGTCAATAGACATTCTACAAGCACATTATCTTCCTGTTCCAATTCAGATTGAGTTAGTTTTTCATCTGTTAGCAGAGCAACTTTTTCTATCTCTTTCATTCGGAGAAAGTTCTCTAAGGTTCCTCTTACAAATAAGATGTCACCAATCTTTAATGGTGTCCTTCTAATATTCCGTGTGATAAGTTGTTTGTCCCGTAGTATATCCAACACCATAACATCATAGTTATAATTTATACCACGCTCTAAACAGGTCTTACCTAATAATGGAGAGCCTTCAACAATTTTCATTTCAGTAAGATATCCACCAAGATGATAGCTTTTTGTCAAACTAGATGTGACAGTTCTTGACGGCAATAGCCTTGGGGCAAAAAACAATAAATATAGTAATCCCAAGCTCATCAATATCACCCCATACTGAGCAAATTCAAACATACCTAATGGTTCCACATTTCCATTAGCGGAATAAATAGAATTAACAAGCAGGTTTGTGGATGTTCCTACCAATGTTAAGGTTCCACCAAGAATTGCAGCATAGCTCAGTGGAATCAACATTTTTGATGGACTTACCTGATACGTGTGGGCCAATCGAATGGTCACTGGCATAAAGATAGCTACGATCGCCGTATTATTCACAAATGCAGATGTTATTCCGATCGCTATCAAGTAAACTGCTGTTCCAAGTACCTTTGATCTACTTGCCAAGCGATTGACCCGGATGACTATGTATTCCAATACACCAGTTTTCTGTAGTGCATGACTCAATACGAAAAGAAACGCTATGGTGATAACAGCGGGATTAGAAAAACCCGAAACTGCTTCAGTAGGTGATAAATAACCAAGTAGGAACAGAATCGATAAAAGAAGTAGGGCGGTCACATCAAGAGTGAAGGTCTCTGTCACAAAAAGTATAAAACCGATGACCAAGATACTCAGAGCAATGGCAATATCAGGTGTCATAGAATAAAATTTATGTTATGAGAATGGGAGATACAATCGAGCTATGATTTAGGAAAAGGGATGATCATTATTCTTGACCGATCCTGTATCCTTTGTAGAAACTGATCGATCAGGAGTAACTGCTTTATCTAATACTGAGTTAAGAATAGTATCAATGACAACGTCACTGCGTATATTATTTAACACAGCCATTATAAAAATTGGATATTCAGCATCGGGGAGTACAGCTTCCCATTGGTCAAATAGATCCGTGCTATCCAACAAATTATCCACGTTCGGGTCCACAGATAATTTTGCAGCTACTTTATCTTGGAGCGCAAACAGCATTTCTCTTAAGTCTTCTTTATTTGATAGAATATTATTCATTTTCCTATAACAGCTTCTTCGTCTACTGGGTCGATCTGTGTTTTGGCTACATATTCATCAGCATAAGTTTTATATACACCGGTTCTAACAAAGATCTCGAACAATTCTTCATCAATATGGTAATCATTTTTCATGAACCCCATTATACGCATTGCCTGAGATAATTTTTTACCTTCTTTATAAGGTCTATCCGCTGCTGTTAGAGCTTCATAAATATCAGCAATGGCCATGATCTTTGCCTGAGTACTCATCTGGTTGGATTTTAATCCTTTTGGATAACCGGTCCCGTCCATCTTTTCATGATGGCCTCCCGCAAATTCAGGTACATTCTTCAAATATTTCGGATAGGGAAGCTGTTCCAGCATTTCTATAGTGATCACGATATGGTCATTAATTATCTCCCGTTCCTCAGGAAGCAAAGTTCCTTTGGGAATAGTGAGGTTTCTTACTTCTTCATCGTTTAAAATATTTTGTTCCTTTCCATGAAGATTCAATTTTTCTTCTGCGATAGATCTTACCTTTTCTTGCAATTCTGGCTTCATGAACTCGCCACCGATATTGCAAGATTCCAGAAATGAAATATTCTCATTTATCTGTTCAATCGTATCCGTATATGTTTTGTCATAAGAATCCATAGACTGACCATTGAGCTGCCGTTTTAAAAAGGCGATCTCTGCATCGCGTTTCAACAGTTCCATTCGGGTTCTTATTAATTCGATCCGATCAAAGATCGTTTCCAATTTTGTTCCCTTGTCAACCACATGGGGAGGTGTTGCTACTTTTCCACAATCATGAAGCCATGCTGCTATGTAAAGTTCGTATCGCTGTTTCTCTCCCATGGAAAAATCTTTGTAAGTACCTTTGGTGGTTGCGGCAACCGCATCAGCAAGCATCATCGTTATCACAGGAACGCGTGCACAATGACCACCAGTGTATTCTGATTTTTTATCAATTGCCGTAGCAATGAGTTGTATGAATGCCTCAAAAAGCGTTTTTAATTCTTCTACCAATCTTTTATTTGTAAGCGCCACAGCACCCTGGGACGAGAGAGACTCTATTTGCTCCTGCATGTCATCATCAAAAGAAATCACTTCGCCCTTATTATTCCTGGCATTAATAAGTTGAATCACACCTATAATATCATTCTCATGGTTCTTCAATGGAACAGTTAAAAACGATTTTGACCGATAACCTGTGTTTTGATCAAATGTTTTTGTTCCTGAAAAATCAAATCCTTTTTCTTCATATGCATCTGAAATGTTCACTGTTTTCCCAGTGAGCGCTACGTAGGCTGATACATTGCTTTGGTTCGGTGTTGAATCATCCAGCCATAGTTTCACAGGATCAAATGGAATCTCTATACCCGATGTTCCTCCCATCATTGTATCCATGGTATCACTCCGTAGAATCTCAAACTGGAGATTACCATTCTCATCTTTTGTGTACAGGGTTCTACCATCGGCATTGGTAATACTCTTTGATTCCTTCAAGATCATCTCAAATAACTTATCAGAATTACTCTCCGTTGAAAGAGCAATACCGATCTCATTCAAACGATGAATTCTTTCTTTTAGAGCACTTACTGTATTTTTGTCATTCATATTGAGTAATAAGAATATTCATCTGGTGAACATTTACACATTGAACAAATGTACAGTAACAGCTACAAACGGACAATATCTCATTCAACAAAATACTTTACTTAAGAGGAAGCTATTAAAACCATAATTTTAAGTATGGATCAGACAAATGAAACCACTATTTCAGATCTCTATGATCTCGCAAAACAAAATAAGATCGATATAGATGGTCTTCATGCGGTGCTTGATAAAATTCTTTCATCTAACCCTGATCAGAAAACCGTACATGACTTCTTAGAATGTTTCCACCTACCGGCGGTCAATAGAATAATTGTTGAAGACGATGCCACGGATCACTGGTGTGAGAAAATTACAGGATTGATAGAAAAGTACCAGTATCATGTTGGACACCTTATAAAGCAAAGAGTTTCCTATTATGATAAAAAGTCTCTTTTTATTTCTATTGTAGGTGATTCTGTAAAATCAATTTCTTACAGTAAGGTTTGGCATGACCTTGTCCAAATTGGCAGGGCTCTGGAGATGCTACCAAATGAAGAGAAAGATCCAATCATTGGTTTGCTTTCAAACAATCAATATAAGAGTGCTATCCTGGATCTTTCCTGTCTATCATTCGGATTTCGTATTGTACCTATCCCACTTAATGCTACAGCTGAACATCTTTTTCATATTCTTAATGAAGCAGAGATCACACATCTTTTTGTTGGTGGGGAAAAAGGTGTCCTGCTATGGAATAAGATATCCAATGAGCTTGATATATCTGTTATCGATCTGAATGAGATCAACACCCTGAAAGGAAACGTAATATCCTGGGAAACATTTCAGGACCTTTCAGATAAAAATGAAAACACTGATATGGACCATCTATTGAATAATCAAGACATGAACTGGCCCATAACTATCATGTATACATCTGGTTCGACCGATCAGCCAAAGGGAGTCATATTTAATCAAGTTAACCTGATGTCAAAACGATTCGCACGTGCAATCGCCCTGCCCTCATTCTCCTCATCGGACATATTTTTATGCTATTTGCCTTTATTTCACACTTTCGGTCGTTATTTTGAGTTACTTGGTTCCATTTTCTGGGGAGCAACCTATGCCTTTGCGGAATCACCTGCATTCAACTCGCTATTGAAGGACTTTCAACTGGTTCGACCAAGTATATTCATTAGTATACCAAAACGCTGGGTTCAACTATATGAATACTTGGAAGGTAAGGTTGAACTTGATTCAGTTTCTGACGAAGTAATCCATCAGAGATTAAGTGATATCACTGGAGGTCAATTACAATGGGGATTATCCGCTGCAGGATATTTAGACCCAGATATATTTAAGTTTTTTCAGCAGCATGGCATTCAATTACTTAGTGGTTATGGTATGACTGAAGCAACAGGTGGTATCACTATGACGCAGCCTGGGAAATATATTGAGAATTCCGTTGGAATATCACTTCCGGGCATATATCTGAAACTGGCTGATGATGGAGAACTTCTCATGCAAGGATCATATGTCTCAAATGGATTTTATAAGAATGATGATTCAAAATCCTTTAGGGACGGATGGTTCCATAGTGGGGATATTTTTGAAAAAATAGAGGATCATTATTTCATTGTAGATAGAAAAAAAGATATATATAAAAATACTCGAGGGCAGACCATCGCACCACAAAAGATCGAGAATCTCTTCCAGGATTTTGACTCAGTAAAATCTGTTTTCCTTATCGGTGACCAGCGAGAGTTCAATACAGTACTTATTTACCCCGATAACAATAATATACCATTAGATCACAATAATTTAGACAGCCAGAATATTCGTGAATTTTTCAGCGCAATGCTGGTATCGGTAAACAGTTTCCTATCACCCTTTGAACGTATCGTGAATTTTGCGGTCATTGATCGAAATTTTAGTATTGATAAGGGTGACCTGACCCAAAAGGGAACATTCAATAGGAAGAATATCTTAAAGAATTTTTCAGATATAATTGAGCCTATGTACGCACGAGACTATGTTAGCTTATACTCAGGCACAAAAGAAATAAGATTTCCCAATTGGTTGGTTCGAGAAAAAGGAACCGTAAAAACGAATCTGAGGTGGGACGGGAATAAAATTTCCATAGAAGGCCAAGACCAAACTCTAAGAATAAAATGGAACGGTTCAGATCTAATAGTGGGCGAATTCAGTTATTATATTGACTCGCAAATCTTGGACCTACAATCATTCGCAAATTCTCCAAATCTTTGGTTAGGAAATAATGAGTTCGCATTATTTGCATCGGAAGCGATATTCAGGATCAAAGATCCTGATTCGAATTCTGATATCCGAATAAGAATACTTCCTGATTCGTTCGCATTATCTAAGATCCATAAAGTAAATAATGATACTAACCTGTTAGAGCAGATCCACCATACGGTCCGTTCTTATCTTTCAGATGACCAAACCTTTTATGACTCTTTAAAAGATATAATGAACCGCGATACCATTGAATGGTCTGATGTGATCTTAGATACATTGTTACAGTACCAGGAACATCCGGATCCACATTTCAGATTAAAAATGCTCGATGCTATAGCTCCTATTCTGTCGGGTGAATTTTTTGTAGGTCTACTAGAAAAAACTTTCCACTATTTCCGAGAAAAGAGTAAAGAAAAGGGATTGCCATTTGATATAAGCCGGTTGACAGAATCACAGTATCGTTCTCTCATTGATACGCTTAAGAACGCACATGAAAAAGTGGATGACCTGGACCGATCCGATTCAGAATTTTTTCAAACAGTGTTATACATAATATCAGACTATGGTGTGATACATCCTACTCAATTCATCTGGGGCAGATCGGAGCTGGTCTGGTGGCAACTCTCAGATGCTCCAAAACCTATATCCTCGGCTGCGCAAAAAGCATACTATAATTTGATCAACGGGTTTCGAACATGGATCGGACCTAATACATCCATCACAGTTGATAGAGAAACAGGTGATGAATATTCGTGGAATGACGTTATATCATTCGATGATAATGTACGGACACGGCATCAAAAGTCACTTTTAGAAGCAATAGGTCAAACAGCATTGATTCGAGAAGCAATATTTATTTTTTCTTCCAATTGTTTGATCCAATTAGCTGATATCCCTCAAAACGGTGTTTGGATTACACATTTGGGGACAAAACATGGGAAAAGTGTATTTCGTGTATTGATACAGACCCTAACATTAGGAACACATAACATTGTCATAAATCTGAACGAAGACCTTGATAGGGATTTTATAGAAGATGAGATCCGTTGGCTCATTCTAATGGGATCCGGTTTTAGTGACAACCAATTAGTTGAGAATTTTGGCGGATATTGGCCCGAACATCAATTGTATACTGAAGAGTACATACCTGGTGAAACCCTCATACAATACCTGGAGCGAAATAAGAATGAAATAATGAAGGAAACTGCCCTAGACCGATGGCAAATGCGATGGTTGCATTTCATGTGGAACGGAATACAGGCTTACCTGGAATTCTGGAGTCGGACTAATTTCAAGTTAGGAATTCAACCACCGATACCAGATAATCTTATCATTCCTCAACATGATTATACTACTGGGACCCGTCTCATTTCCATATCAGGCCGACAAAAGATCAAGTCCGCAGGTGAATATTTTCTGGATCTTTTCACGCTCTTTATAGCTAAAACAGAGTCAGAGTTCCCCGGATTAAAGCACATGGCTGATTGGGAGATGATATTCACTGCTACCCTTCAGGCAGCGAAAGTAAAAAGAGGTGTCTTGCTGTTGGAAGAGCTGGAAAAAGATCTTAACAATCGTAGTCTAAAGAAAAAATTCCGTGAAATAGGGCTTACAAAGAATCGAATAATTAATTATATAGAAGAATTCAACAATCTTGGTGTTTTGACAAAGCCAGTTATTTTTGCTGCTTTGAGGTACGAACGCTGGCTCAATCTAAATCCGGGAGCTACTTACCAAGCCAAGGCATCGATCTTAAAAGAACTCTATCATGATTATGATCTGAACATTTTACTTGAAGAATATCCTGAGACCCGTGTTCGATTTTTCATGATGACATGTTTTAAAGATTCAGCTCCAGAATTGAAAAACAGTTTTCAATCTATTATCCAGGAAATGAGGCGCAAAGAATTGAGCCCATGGAATCTGGAAGGCCGAATAGAAAATATTCAAACGATGATATCGCTGACCGAAGAAGAAAAATATTTTCTTGCAAGAATGCTTTTCCCTCATGTTGACCCTGCAGATTACGTAGAACTTGTGACCACAGTTAAGGGTAATGATGAAAAACTAAATCTGGTTTATAGAACAGAAGGTAGTGATGGCCAACTATATCATATCCGTCCTCCTTTTTTGCCAAAGGAAGTAGCTTATTTTCATTCACTCATGGCCAAAGAGAGTCTATCCGGAACATTTAGACATAGCCATGAATTCCTTCTCATTTTCAATTCGAGAAATAGACTGGTAGGCGGGTTATATTGGGACACTCCCAATCAGGTAAGAACCCATTTAGAATGGATCATTATTCGCAAGAGATATCGTCAGCTCCAATTGAGCAAACGATTAATGACAGAATTTTATCATCGTATGAAACAGCGTGGTAGCCAGATAATAACGGTCGGGTTTTACTTGGAAAGTTTTTTTTATAAACAAGGATTCAAGATCGATCGAGAATATGGTGGTCTGGTTAAAAAATTAAATTGATCTGGACAGAATAATTTTCATAATTGAAAACCATAAAGCATTAAATAAACTATAACACCCGTTGCAGAAACATATAACCATAGAGGCAGGGTGATCCTTGCAATTCTTCTATGCTGAGACAATTGTGAATTCCAACCCCGATAAAGTGTTATCATTGCTAATGGAAGAATTCCAGCTGCGAGCACAATATGGGAAATAAGAATAAAAAAATAGATCGTGGACCATTCTCCAGTATAGATCTTTGGCCCACTTTTAAACCAATGGTATATCACGTAGCTAACAAGGAACAATGTAGATGTCCCAAAAGCGCTAAGCATAATTTTTTTATGAAGTTCTCGTTTCTTGTTTTTTATTAATGCAAAACCCAATAGGAGCAATAATGCCGTTGCCACATTCAAAATAGCATTTACTTTAGGTAAAGAAGACACATCTAAAGCACCCTCAACTCCACTCGGGCGCGGACCTAATATCAAAAACGCGACCACCAGACCCACTAAAGCAGATACTATATAAATGATCTTTAGCCAGAAACGATCTTTATCAATGACCTTCATCAAATATTATAATCAACCAGGATCAAGCCTAACAAACATGGCAAATACAATACAGATACCTTTAATAATAATTTTGCATTTTTTATAGAATAATTTCTTATAAGAGGTAAGCTAGCTGTCAAATAGATGATCCCAAATATCAAGGCACCCCATAGATATAGTGGTCCTAAGATTCCAGCATAGACAGGCATTACCGATATAGGGATCAATAAGAATGCATGCCAAATGATCTGGCGATTTGTTCTTCTTCCATCATTTTCTAGAACAGGCAACATTTTGAACCCAGCTTTCATATAATCATCCTTACACATCAAAGCGATCGCATAAAAATGTGGATGCTGCCACAGAAAAAGGATAGCAAATAGGATCCAGGCTTCAAAATCAATATTTCCTGTTGCAGCAGCCCATCCTCCCATTGGTGGTAATGCTCCTGGAACAGCACCAATGGTTGTATTCAACCAAGTGATACGTTTTAAAGGGGTATAAACGAAAATGTAAAGAAAAGCTGTGAGCAAGGCTAAAAATGCGGTTAGCAGGTTAGCTGCCAATAATAAAATGGTCAAACCAAATAAGACCTGGACCAAGCCAAATGTCAAGGCAGTATTAGCACCAATGATCCCAGCTGGAATAGGACGAGAGCATGTTCTCTCCATCAACATATCAAGATCCCGCTCAGTATAATGGTTCAGTGTACCAGCACCACCCGAAACAATGGCTGTACCAAAAAGGGTCAATATAAAAGGATAGGCCTGGACCACCCCTTCTCCACCAATGTAATATCCTAAAGCGGTAGATATAAGGATCATGAAAGTGATCTTGGGTTTGGTAAGCTCAATATAGGCTTGAAACATAGTTGCCGCGGGTTCAGGATGACGCTTCATTTCAAGAGTGCAATGCTTTCAAAAATAGATTTAAATGCGCCTGCAAGATAACCATACTTGCTTCATCCGTACCGTCATAATATTTCCGTATCTGGCCTTTAGAATCTATAAGAACGAACTTAACAGAATGACCAGCAGGTAGATCATCGGAAAATAACATGAAACCATCTCTGCTTAAATTTTTTATCGATCCTATATCGGACCGTATGAATTTCCAGCGTTCATCATACACACCATTCGCAAACGCATAAGAAGATAGAACATCTTCTGTATCCGTATCAGGGTCAACAGTTACCGAAACGAACTGAACATCTGGAATAGAGCTATATTTATTATAAAGATCCCTCATGTTGGATGCCATTATCGGGCACGGCCCCGTACAGCTAGTAAACATGAAGTCCAGCACGGTGATCTTATCTTTAAGATCATTGACCGTGAAGGACTCACCATCATGTGTATTGAACTGAAAGTAGGGCAAGGTTCTTATAACAGGTGGAAGCAAATGATTGGCTTGTTCGGCCTTTTTTATTACCCAAGTAGCTCCCATTGCTAAAAATAGGATGAAGACCACAACAAGGGATATCGTATGAATGTTCCTCATCAGTTTAAACGAGACCTTTCCCAAACCATATATTGAACCGCGCTAATGCCAAGTAAGAGAGACGCGAACCACATATGAAATAACTGAATTAATGGTTTAATATCAAGAAACACCAATGATTCTCCTAAGATTATTTGACTAATAATAATTACTAACATGGTATTTGTAGAGATGACCATCAGTCTTGAAGGATTAGAACTCTCTACGATCAATTTTTTTCTTAAATAATATCCTATGCCAATTAGTGAAGCACCCAAAATAGTATGCAGATATTTAAATGGTCCGAGCATATTTAAAAGAAAGGTGCTATCTACCAAAGGGTTTTCCTTACGTATGATTTCCAGTCCACCACGGATCTCAGTACCGATAATGATCTCAATGAAAATGATAAGACCTGTACCCATTATAGGCCACTTCAGAGTATCAGAATATTTGCTTGAGAGTTCAGCCTCCTTATGACCCAAATAATAAGCCTGCATCACAGCATATATAAGAAGAACCACAATAAATAGAGCTAATAGTAAATGGAACGTGATCGTTAAAGGATTTAACACCGTATCCACCAGCACTCCACCAAGCCAACCTTCTATAAGTGTTAGGATGAATGCTCCAATCGTTGGAATCATTATTTTTGGCTCTTTTCTATGATAACGTATCGCCAGAAAACAAGTAATAGTGATCATGAGTCCAATGAAAGCACCAAATAATCGGTTACAATATTCTATCCATGCTAATACAAAATTGAATTGGGCGGGGTCGATGTGTGTTGGTAATTGCTCGACACTGATCGGTGGGATCCATCTGCCAAAACACTTTGGCCAATCAGGACAACCCATTCCGGCACCAGCTACGCGAACCAATCCGCCTATGAAAATAAGAAGATAGGTCATAAACAATGTAGTAAGAGAAAATCGAAAAAAATATCTCATAAAAAGCCGCTGAAATTATGGTATCATATTCTAACAAAGCTCAATACTTTTATCGGATTATACTTGATGATGATATAAATTTTCGACCCGAATTTTTTCAGGTGGAATACCAATAGTTAACCGGAAACACAGTAAACAATGTCAAAAGCCTTAAATCAGATCGAGCCTGGAACTGCCTGTACTGTCAAAACCACAGGGGAAGAAGGTGAATTAAAGAGGATCTTCTATTTTCCTACGAAATACGAAGTGGAATTGAGTAACGGAAAGATCCATTATTACACATCGCACGAGGTCATTTTTAAGGGAGTGGAATATCCGCAGGTCAAATTAAAGACCCCAGAGATACCTTATGCTGGTATCGGAGATAAGTGGTCCTCCTGGCGACCGTTCACGGCACAAAGTGAGATCAGACAACATTTTTCAACGACCAAAGAGATCATCTGGAAAATGATAACAGATCTGGATACATATAATATATGGTTCGTAGGGATCCAGCGAGCACTACCAATTCTCAGTTCGGACCGCTATGTCCACCAGTTCTCATTTGACAGGTTTATTACAGAACCAGGGGCATTCTTTAAAATTAGACCTGCTTCCTTAGCACCTTATTTCAAGTGCAGGGTCATGACCACTGAGCATGAGAAAGAATTTGGATTTGAATTCAGGACCACACCACTTTACAAAGAATATATATCATTCAAGATCGAAGAATCCAAGAAAGGTGTTTGGGTCACATGTAGTAGGACCTCTAAGGGAATCTTTTCTTTATTATCCCTGTACAACTGGAATGGCCGTAAATCAAAGATCTTACAAACACTATCCAGGATCACACCTGAGGTCGACCTGGACCAAGGCAAAGAGGATTCAAGCACAGATAGTGGAACAGGTTTACAATGGGGAGGGTTTTCTTCGCGTGAAGATTACATCAATTACGCTACGAATATGGGTCTGAAAGGGGATATGGATATTATCAATTCTATTTCTGATAAACCTACCCGTGGCAAGGCAAAAGCTGCATTATTTCGTGCCAAACGTACCGGAGAGTCGCCACCGATGCCAGAAAAACCTAAAGATGGAGCAGCGCCAGTACAGGACAGTAGTGATATCAATTTAAGCGGTGAAAAGCTTATCGCATTTGTTGTTAATAAAGCTCTGGATGGTGATAAGGATCCTCTCAATGCAATAACAGATAAGGTCACCCGTGGTAAGGCAAAAGCGCTGATTTTGAAGATCAATCGTGGCACAGAAGAACGACCGGAAATGCCCGAGCTTCCCATAAAAGTATCAGAAGATATTTCTGCTGCTTCAGAAGAAACCGAGGAAGAGCTCATGGACCGCCTTGTAGCCAAAGGTTTGGCCGGTGATATGGAAGAGATCAATGCTCTGGATAACAAGGTATTGCGTGGAAAGATCAAAGCTGCGATCATAAAAGCAAAACGAGCCAAGAATAATTGAATATGTCAGACAAGAAATTATCAGGGATCACTGTTACCCAACTGGTTTCAATGATTGCATGTACAATCTTGCTCATTATATACATTACTTTAGTGACCTGGGTATTATGAACCATGGACTTCGAATGGTTTACTTTTTCCTGGCTCATGGAACATTTGGAATGGGCTGTTGGACTACTAATCATAGGGATAATAATCCTTTTTTTCTTTCCGATACTGTTGGGCTGGGAATTGAAAAAGGAACGGGAGAATGAGAACTGATACGAATGGATGCTCTCCCGCTGATATCAATCCTTGCTCTAATATTCGCCTTCATATTCATGAGTGAAGTGTTCCGATTGAAAAGAGAAATAAGGAAACTGAAAAAACTCATGAAACACTTGACGGGTGAATTGGAACTATTGAAAAACCGGGAAAAAACAGTAAATAAATGACTTTTATTTTTGCGGTCCGGTTTATTATATCTGTAAGTTTTGGTCTTTAAAATTTCTGGTAGAATGTTATGAATGTCGATAATAGCAATAAGATCCCTGATAAGGAATCCAGCAGGATATATGTTCTCTTTTATTCCTTTTTTTTGATTCCATTCATGATAGCGGTCTTTGGAGCAGTATTCTTCCTTTTGTTCCGGTTTATTACTTTTGAGACGAATAGTGCTGAAGACCTTTTGAACCAAGTGAAAATCGGATCAGCTTCGAAACGATGGCAATCAGCTTTTGAATTAGCTAAGATCTTAAACAATCCAGATCTCATCCCACTGAGTAGTTCATTCAAAGATCAGATGATCTCGGCATATGAGCGTTCCATACATGATGATCCATTGGTAAGATCCTATCTTGCTATGGCCATGGGTGCCACAAGAGATACAACATATGGCCCACACTTATTGAATGGTCTTAATGATGATAATCTTGAATCTCAGATCGCTGCGATCCAGTCCATAGGAATGATCGGTTACCCAGCGGCTGTCCCGCAACTGAAAGATATCACAATAACATCAAAATATCATAATGAACGGCTCGCAGCCACAATCGCTCTGGGAATGATCGGTGATCACACATCGATCCCACACCTTACAAGTCTTTTAGAGGATGAAGAACCAAACATTCGATGGGATGCAGCGGTCGCTCTCGCCAAGATGGGTAATGATTCCGGGGTACCAATTATTACGGGCCTCCTGGACCGGGAATACCTTGGCCAGTTCAAGGAAGTAGATGAGATCGAGAAAAAACAGGTTTTGATGGTGGCCATAAAGATATCATCTCTTCTTATAGATGAAAGATTCAAACCAAAACTCATTACACTCGCTGAGACCGATATCGATCTGAGTATTCGGGATGCTGCAATTAAAACCTTAGAAAAAAAATACAAAGACACAATAGCATCATAATATGAGTGAAGAAAAACAAGCACCGCGAGCAGCGGTCGGTACTACCACACCACAAGACCCTATTCAAAGGCGTGGGTTTTTCAGATGGCTTGCATTAGGTTGGCTTACCTTTGCGGCAGCGACCGGCGGATTCTTCACTGTGATAATAAGATTTCTCTATCCGAATGTATTGTTCGAACCACCTCAAACATTCAAGATCGGTTTTCCTGATGAATTCTCACCGAATAGCGTCGATACCAGATTCAAAAAGAAATTTAATGCTTGGGTCGTTCGGGATGATGAATCTATTTTTGCTCTCTCGACCACTTGCACACACCTTGGATGCACACCAAACTGGCTTCTAACGGAGAATAAATTCAAGTGTCCCTGTCATGGAAGCGGATTTCGTATAACAGGTATAAATTTTGAAGGCCCCGCTCCAAGACCCCTTGAAAGGTTCAAGATCGGACTATCGGATGATGGACAGATCCTGGTAGATAAAACAAAAAGTTATAAATGGGAAAAAGGTGAATGGGAAAATAAAGACTCATTCCTAAAGGTTTAGAACTTGGAAAGATCAGATAATAAGAAATCATTGCTTGAGCGGATGGGTGAGTCCCAGGTCTGGAAATCGATCATTCGGTCTGGGGTTCCAAGGACAAGGCGCCAGCGTATGCACGCGATCCTAGGTAGTGTATTCTTGCACTTGCATCCAGCAAGACTACCAAAGCATGCGGTCAAGGTCGGCTATACATGGTGTATGGGTGGTCTTTCTTTTTTCCTTTTTGTGAATCTCACTATCACTGGGATATTGCTCATGTTTTACTACCGTCCCACTGTAGAATATGCATTCACCGATATCATTGATCTTGCTGAACAGGTCCCTCTTGGTATAATGAGAGAGCTCCACCGCTGGGCTGCACATGCCATGGTTCTGATCGTTTGGCTCCATATGGTAAGGGTATTCATGACCGGATCCTATAAACCACCAAGGGAGTTCAACTGGGGTGTAGGTGTGCTTCTGATGACACTGACCCTTCTCCTATCATTCACAGGATATCTTCTCCCTTGGGACCAGTTAGCGATCTGGGCTGTCACAGTTGGATCGAACATGGCCAGGGCAACACCATTTCTTGGTCATGAAGGGCCCGGAGCCGCTCTTTTAGCGATCGGTGATATAAACTTGATCCATGTTGGCTCTGACGTGCGCTTTGCACTATTAGGTGGAAGGTTCGTAGGAGAAGCTACACTGCTTCGTTTTTATGTGTTACACTGTATTGGTATCCCTTTTATTGCCATGATATTCATGGCAGTCCATTTTTGGCGTATTCGTAAAGATGGTGGAATATCAGGGCCACTGTAAAACATAGGGATCCTTATGAGTTTAGCTGCACTTAAGTCTGCGATCGATGCCGTTTCTGCACCAACGGTCAGTTTTACATTATTAACTGTAGCCTTTCCATTTTTCTTCCCACCAACAGACTGGTTTGAAAAGATCCATAGAAAACTGGGGTTTTGGCGTTTATGGACAAAACAAGGAGGTATAACCGGATTATTCCTCATCACGGTCTTCTTCGTATTAGGCTATTTTGATAAGAACTTCAATGTTACACTTACAAAACCAGATAATTTCCCGATCGTTCTTATGGTATACTCTATGTTCTTCTACATATGGCTGGGAATGTATAAAGCGTATCAGAATGATGAACGATTGGATGCAGGGCTAAGGCCCAATGAATATAATGACCCAGATGATAAGGTCCTTGTTTGGCCAGACTTGGTTTATATCGAGTTCATAGCGCTTATTCTTTTTCAGGTATTCCTTATCGTCTGGTCCATACTGGTGGCTGCTCCAATTGAAGAGCCAGCAAACCCTGCAGCAACACCAAACCCATCTAAGGCTCCATGGTATTTTCTAGGTCTCCAAGAAATGCTTGTCTATTTTGATCCATGGTTGGCTGGTGTCGTGTTCCCAACAATGATCATATTGGGACTAATGGCCATACCCTATATGGATATCAATAAGAAAGGAGACGGTTACTATACATTCAAAGAAAGGAGGGTTGGTATATTCATTTTCATGTATGGCTGGATAGTTCTTTGGTTATTTCTCATACTTATCGGTACATTTTTCAGAGGACCTAACTGGAACTTTTTCGGCCCTTTTGAATATTGGGATACACATAAGGTCGTAGCCTTAAATAATGTGAACCTATCTGAATTATTCTGGGTCAAGCTATTAGGTAAGGGCTTACCGAGTAATATATTGGTAAGAGAATCCTTAGGTTTTATGGCAGTGGGTATTTATTTATTTATTCTGCCATTGATACTTGCCAAAACAAAGCTAAAAGAAACCTACGAAACCTATGGTCCTATAAGATTTGTTAGCCTAATGATATTTGGCTTAGGTATGCTTGCACTGCCGATCAAAATGTACCTACGATGGGCAATTAATCTGAAATATATCGTTGCGATCCCGGAATGGTTTTTCAACATATAGTTAAAACCCCATAGAAAAAAGAATGTTTAAGAACGACGAGAGATATTGGGACATAAACCTACTCAATAAGTGGTTCGGGATATCATCACTCATATTTCTATTTTGTATGGTCTGGGTTTTTATTGATGACAATGATGATGAGTTTAAGATCTACCAGAAAAAATTCAGAGAACTTGAGATCGATATTACCCAGAACAATCTGGACAAAGAATTAGAGACCGTAAAAGAAAGCAGAAAAGAGCTCGAAAAAAAACTTGCTGCTGCTGAAAAGAATTACATTTCTCGTTCTAATGAAGTTGGATCGATCGAAAAAACCCTAACTGATGCCCAGACAAAATTCTATAAAGCAAACATGGATTTTCAGGGTCAGAAAGCAATGATAGATGAGCTCAAGTTCTTGGTCGAGAGCGAAAATGTTCACGACAGTTCGCATGAACAGGATCATAGGAAAGACTATGACAAAGCACTCGCAAAACTGGATGAATTGAAGCTAATAAAGGAAAACTATGAGATAGAGATCAAAGATAATGAAGAAAAATTAAAAGATTTGAAAAACGAACTAAAGAAGACTCAGGATGAACGAGATTTTATACTTCGTGATGTGAACATTGCAGACGGAAAATTAAAATTGTTAGACAGGTCAAGAATGAGTTTCTTGAATAAGATCGGTGATATAGTCAGGGATCTCCCGATCCTTGATTTTATGGACCCATACTACAAGGTAAATCAAATAGTAGTAAAAGATGTTCATTATGATGTCAATTTCACCACCATGCCAGTGGTAGACCGTTGCACAAGCTGCCATCTTGGGATCAGTGACCCTGATTTCACTAATGTGGAACAGCCATTTACCACACATCCAGACCTAGAGTTGTATCTCACAAGCGCATCACCCCACCCGTTAGAATCCTTTGGCTGCACATCCTGCCATGCAGGTCGCAGCCGAGGAACATCCTTTCTTTCTTCCGCACATACACCAAACTCTCCAGAACAAAAACATGAATGGGAACAAAAATTTGATTGGGAAAAGATCCACCATTGGCTACAACCAATGCTTCCCAAAAAATATACAGAAGCAAACTGTTTCAAATGCCATATGAATACGAGTGATCTGGCTGGTGCAGAAAAATTGAACATGGGACTCACTTTGGTGGATAAAGCGGGCTGCAATGGTTGCCATGTTGCTGGTAACTGGCCTTCTTCGGGAAAATCGGGCCCTGACCTAAGAAAGATAAATAAAAAATTGAGTCCTGATTGGGTGGCAAAATGGATCAAGAACCCACGGAGTTTTCGCCACAATACACGCATGCCAAGCATATTTGAACAAGACAACCAGACCACTGAACCCATGTCCAAGCGCAACGTCAGTGAGATAGCTTCCATAACCCACTATCTTTTCAATGATAAATCACTGGATAATGGCAAAACAACAAGTAGGTACCTTGGTAGCCCAGTAAACGGTGAAAAAATATTCCAAGCTGTCGGTTGTATGGGTTGTCATATAAGCGAGATCGATGCATCACTCGCACCATCACCGAACACATTTTCTAACTTGACCAAGCTGCAGGGACCGAACCTGATAGGGATGGGGTCAAAAGTATCAGCCGAATGGCTCTTTAATTGGCTTAAGCAGCCACATGATTATATGGCTTCTACTCGCATGCCCAACTTGCGGCTTAGTGATCAAGAAGCCAAAGATCTCACTGCCTATCTGTTGGATAGTAAGATCTATGATTTTGATAAATCAGAAACACCAGAGATGGACCCTGCTGTTTTAGATGAACTCACCATGGATTGGCTCCGAAAAATGAATCCAGAGAAATTCGCTGTTGAAAAAGCATCAAAAATGTCAACAAAAGAAAAACTGACCTTTGTTGGGGAAAAAAGTATTAGGCACTATGGTTGTTTTGGCTGCCACAATATCGATGGATTCATGGACGCTAAGCCTATTGGAACTGAGATTACTTATCAGGGATCCAAGACAATAGACAAGTATGATTTTGGATTATTTCACGATATTGAGCATACAAACTTTGCATGGATCGAGAACAAGCTTCGTACTCCACGCATTTATGATAGGGGAAAGGAAAGTGATCCGTTCGATCTCTTGAAGATGCCCAATTTCTATTTTACTGAAGATGAGATCGAGGCCATAACTACAGCCATCTTAGCATTCAATACAGATGGTGTCGGCGAGGATCTTTTAGCGCATAAGAAACTACCAGATCATAACGAAGAGGGTCACCGGTTGGTAAAAAAGTATAATTGTCAAGGCTGTCATCTTATAGAGGATCGGGGTGGCCAATTAGTGGAGCAGATCGGGCCTCCTGAGTATGGTCCACCGAACCTGAATACTGAAGGGAAAAAGGCCAACCCCAATTGGCTTCTTAGCTTTTTCAAAGACCCGATTATCATCCGTCCTAATATTCAGGTAAGAATGCCGAGTTTTCACCAGATCAATGATAGGGAGTGGGACATTATCATTAAATATTTTCAGAGTATCGATGATGAGAATGTTGGTTACAGGGCTGATCATATAGTGAACGAGAAAAGCACTGAGTTTCACGCTGGAGACAAGCTCCATGAGCTTGGAGCCTGCAATAATTGCCACTTCTACGGAACAGAGTTCCCAAAACAGACCGCATCCACATGGGCAGCAAATCTAGCCATGACCAAGGTTCGCTTTAATCCGGATTGGATAATAGAATGGCTGAGAGATCCTCAGGAGATCATGCCAGGAACAAAAATGCCTGCACCATACCTACCCACTCCAGACGTTTTGGAGGTAGACGATGCAGAAGCAACCTGGGGCAATGAGCTTGTAGAATTAAGCGGTGATCAGGATGCTATGCTGGAAGGCTTGCGAGATTATTTATGGACCATCGATGGAAAAGTGGATATTTCTCAAGAGGTGAAAGACTATTTCGAAGAAAACGGGTATGATTTTTCCGATATAGATGATGAGGATGAATGGGATGATGAAGATTGGTAGTAACATATTCATTTAATAAAAATGCCTCATGTATGAGGTTTTTTTATTTTCTGGATGAAATCAGATTCTTCAATTCTTTTTCAACATCTTCCGCTATCCATTCATCTCCTTTCCAATCAGCGAGTAGCCTTAATTCTGGATCGATTAGAACGGACCGAAGCTTATGCCCAATATTATTATTCTCAACGCCCCAAAAATCACAACCGACCTGTCTGGTAAGAGTATAGATATCATCGATCCTGCCAATACTTGACCAGATACTCCAATTCTCATATCCATCTAAGATATCTCCATAAGCACTACGCAGTATTTCCGGAGTATCATATCTATGATCAAAGCTCACCATGATAAGCTCAATTTCATCGATAGACCGAAATGCTTTTGCAAGGACCTCATTTTTCACGATCACTGCTGGGCACATGGTGGGCATTGGACAACGGCTAAAGATAAACGATATAAATCTATATTTACCATTTGAATCACTGAGCCTGACCGGTCGTCCTTCAATGTCAACCAGGGTCACATCATTGATCCTCTCACCAATATTTTTTTTCATATATGAATCATCGGAACTGAAAAAATCATCTGCAAATGGTTCAATATTCTTGTGACCCTTTACAATAAAATTAGAAGCATTAGTAGTAGTATCATTCCATATAAAACTGAAATGAACACTGTCACCTACAGATATACCCGAAATTTCTATCGAGTCCCGCACATTAAATGGCATGACCATCGGCATCATCAGATCAGGGATCGTATCATGGTCAACTACTATAATGTTCTCTCCTGGTCTTATATCAACGATAACCCCTTTTACAGGATATATCTTCACTGGATCAGAACAATAAATACCTATTAAGGCTACAACAAAGAATGGTAGAGCTTTTTTTTGTGACATTGTAAAACAAATTAAAAAGGGCGGAGAACCACCCGCCCTTTAAACTAAGACCATATTATTATTTCTACTTCTTTTTGGGACGTGAAAAGGTAAAATCCTTAGTGACGGCTTGATCACCAATAGTGACAGTTGCTGTCAATGGATTTTTCTTGAATTTCTCTTGCCAGCAAACCACTTCATATGTCCCGGCTGGTATATTGTCGATCAAATAACTTCCATTCGTATCTGTAATAGCAAAGTAGGGATGATCTGAAACTAATGCCCAACTTTTCATCCATGGGTGCACATCACATTTGATATAGAATGGATCCTCTGATTTCTCAAATGTTGATTTCTTCTCCTTGACAACTTTTGGCATTGCAAAGTTGAACTCCTTATTTACCTTGGGCATCGAATGAATATTATGCAAAGTGGGATCACTATTCTTTATCAATAATTCTTGACCAGCCTGCATAGCAAAAACGTGGGGGATATAGATACATCCTTTTTGATCAATGACCACGGGCTCTTTAGGAACACCGCCAGAGTATTCAACATTTCTAAGCCAAACTAAACATTCCGCTAGATCCCCATTGCTATTGACCTTGAAACTCTCACTGAATACGGGTCCAGAATGCGCAGAACCACAAACAGGATCTGCATCCATTCTTAATTTTTTTTTCTTTGGAGGCTTACCATCAAACCTAACACTGCCTTTCAATGAACCGGCATGTATGTTGCTATATATTGTTGAAAATAATATTACCGCTATTAAAATCCTGATTTGACTCATTCTAATCCTTCCATCTACGTTTGACTCAGGCTATGAATTTAAATTTTTATCTGCTTCCCTTCAAAGGTATTAGACCAACGAATTTATCAGAAGTTAGAGATTCCCTACTGGTTTTCTGCATTAATTTTCATTAATAAAGAAGGTTGAGAATGTGGTCTTTCATGATAATGTGTTATGTTTTGATGCTCAGTAATTTTCTGATCATCTTGCTTACGGGATTAATGGGCTATTTTAAGTTTACAGTATGGGGGGTAGCCCACGCTCCATTCGCAGTTTTCGCTATCATCGTATTCATCCTTACTGAAACGTTAGTGATGTTCTTTTTCATAGCCACTGGAAAAAGTATAAAACAAATGATAAATAATGACAATAGATTTGAAGAATTTTGGGAACAGACCATTAGTGTCAAGAAACAGGTTTTTCCGCAGATCATCCTTACAATAACACTGATTGGAATTTTATTTATCCACGGTGGGGTGATTGATAATGGTCTACCATTTTCCTGGCTCCATGGCCCCCTGTTCATATTAGCATTTCTCCAGCACACATGGTCTCTCATCATAAAGAACCGTTCATTCAGACAACAGGTCAACATAGCCGCAGAAATATCTAAAGAACTGGAATAGCAGTGTACTATATGTCCAAAGGATTAGAGCTTCTGGGGTTAATAGTGATCGTGATAGGTTTTATCGTAAAGTTTCCCGGTCTAATGGATCCAACACTGCTCATAATAGGCATAGTATGTTTTGGTGCTGGATGGATCATAGAAAGGTATACACTGCAATAAATTTCTTTCTATCATTTTGAACATAATATATTAATTTTGCCGTCTAATTTCTTCAAATATCTATGGCAATGTACAATCATTTAAAAGGCATCCCTGAACTGCCGGACCTCCCGAATGTGAAAAAGAAGCGCCCAAAAGAGATGGCAGTCGTCGATGAAGACAATTGTACGGGCTGTCTCGCTTGTGTTCCCTTCTGTCCAGTGGACTGTATAGAATCAGTTCCAAAAGAAAAATATGATATTCCGATACCCCCTGTTCAGGTCCGATTCAATGAATGTATTGGCTGCAAGGTATGTGCCAGGGTCTGCACAAAAATGACATGGGATGCGATTCGAATGATCAATATAGATACTTTTGAAGAATTATATGACATTACTATTGACTAAATATACCCATTAAAAATATTGAGCTCTGATTCACATCACCAGGAAGGTTTCTTACGAAAGTATATCTTTTCGATAGACCATAAGATCATTGGTCTGCAGTATGGTGTAACCTCTCTTTTGTTCCTTCTGTTTGGTTTTTCATTGATGATAATCATGCGCTGGCAGCTGGCCTACCCAGAGACCGTGGTCCCAATAATCGGATTCTTGTTTGGTGAAGCAGGTGTAATGCTTCCTGAACAATATAATTCCCTTGGTGCAATGCATGGTACTATCATGATCTTTTTAGGTGTTGTTCCTTTGGCAGTTGGTGCCTTTGGAAACTATGTTGTACCACTCCAGATCGGTGCGCCTGATATGGCTTTCCCTAAACTGAATGCAGCCAGCTATTGGAGCTACTTTGTTGGCGGAGTCATTATGCTGGCCAGTTTTTTCATGCCCGAAGGTGCTGCCCGTTCAGGTTGGACATCTTATCCGCCCTTATCTGTTTTTGAATCTGGCCAGACCATGTGGCTGATCGGGATGGTGTTCCTCATAACTTCATCCTTGTTAGGATCAATGAATATTATAACTACTATCATACAGCTTAGGGCACCAGGCCTTACCTGGATGAGACTGCCCATTTTCGTATGGGCTCAGTTTGTAACATCCTTTCTATTGGTATTGGCATTCCCCCCGCTCGAAGCAGCTGCAGTATTACAATTAATGGACCGTATCGCAAGCACAAGTTTTTTTATGCCTAGTGGTCTGGTCTATGCTGGGGAACCTGTAGATGTATCAGGATATGGCTCGCCATTGCTCTGGCAACATCTATTTTGGTTTCTTGCCCATCCTGAAGTATATGTTTTGATCCTTCCGGCAATGGGTATCGTTGGTGAAATACTGGCAAATAATACCCGAAAACCGATCTGGGGATACAAATCAATCGTCTATTCGATAATTTTTCTCGGATTTTGCTCTTTCATTGTCTGGGCTCACCACATGTTCCTTACAGGAATGGGACAGGTCATGAGTACTTTTTTCCAGACCACAACAATGATCATTTCGATTCCATCTGTCATTATCCTGACAGCTTATTTTATGTCCCTTTGGGGAGGCTCCATTCGTTTCAATACCCCAATGCTGTTCGCGCTGGCATTTTTGCCAATGTTTGGCATTGGTGGTCTTACCGGGCTACCGTTAGGATTAGCAGCATCGGATATCTATCTTCATGATACCTATTACGTAATAGGACACTTTCATTATGTTGTTGCACCGGGAACTCTTTTTGCATTATTTGCAGGTATATACTATTGGTTCCCAAAGATAACTGGCCGAAAAATGAATGAATCTTTGGGCAAGCTTCACTTCTGGCCATCATTTATTTTCATGAATGGTATCTTCATGCCCATGTTCATTCAGGGTCTGGCCGGTGTTTCCAGGCGCCTATATGATGGCGGACAAATGTATGCTCATGCCAGTGGTGTTCTTGAATGGAACACGTTCATGTCTATCTCAGCTTTTTGTTTGGGTGCAGCGCAAATCCCATTTATAATTAATTTCTTCATGTCCATTCTCGTAGGTGAAAAAGTAGATAAGAATCCATGGGAATCCACAACGGTTGAATGGTCAGCTCCTTCCCCACCAATAGGGCACGGAAATTTTGATACTGAAGTCGTTGTACATCATGAGGCTTACGAATACAATGTTCCCGGTGCAAAAAATGATTTTACCCCACAAACAGAAGAACCCTAAGGAAAGATATTTTGGAAATCCCATATATAGTAGATGAGCGTGAAGATACCGGACTGATCAATTCCAAGCTTGGGATCTGGATCTTTCTGGCATCAGAAGTGATGTTATTTGGCGGATTATTCTCTGCATATATATTTCTGAGAATGGCCGCCCCACCGGGAGATTTTGCTCACTGGGGATCTGAGTTGAATGTTCCTTTGGCCACTCTTAATACCCTGGTGCTTATCACATCGAGCGTTACAATGGTCATGTCATGGGCATCTTTAAAACTAAAGGATTTTGATAAATACAAGATCTATATGGGGTTAACATTATTGTGTGCCGCTATTTTCCTTGTCGTAAAATATTTTGAGTATACTGCCAAATTCCACCATGATATTTTTCCATCATCCAGCACCTTCATGGCAATTTATTTTACCCTCACGGGTCTTCATGGATTGCATATTATCGGCGGTATGATCGTTATAATATATTTCTTTTTGCCATTTGGGAATAAAATGTGGCACACTGCCCCTGAACATTTTACGAACCGAGTTGAAGCAGTAGGATTATACTGGCACTTTGTGGATCTTGTTTGGATCTTTTTGTTCCCAGTACTTTACCTGCTTTAGGAGAAGATATGAGTGACCATGATTCAGCATCAATGCAAGACCATATACGAGTCTATTTAACGGTATTTGGTTCATTAGCTGTTCTGACCGTTGTTACAGTATTAGCTTCATATCTTGATATCAGCACGTCTGAGGCAATATTCCTTGCCCTTTGCATTGCATCAGTGAAAGGATCCCTAGTTGCTGGCTATTTCATGCACCTGATCTCAGAAAGGTCGACAATAATCTGGACCCTTATGCTTACAGCGATATTTTTTTTCGTACTAATGTTCATTCCACTAATGTCTATTACTGACCAAGTGAATATCTAAATGATATCACTTAAAACATTTCATCTATTTTTTATTGCTGTGTCTACCGTTTTGGGCCTCTGGTACGGAATATTTGAGATAACAACCCCTACGAACCCAGGCCTTGTATCATTATGCTTAGGCTGGTGCTCTCTTGCCATTACTGCAGGATTATGCGTTTATGGTCTTGTAACCTTCAAAAAGTTCAAACAATTATCGTAAATATGAATAAGATCAATTCAATGATCGTGTTTATTTTCATTACTTTCATTGTTATGGAACCGATCTTTCCCTGTGCAACATGTTATGGTGCTCAGGATGCAGCAGCGACCGAAGGCTTGAACTGGGCAATAATTTCATTGTTAGGAACTACCGGTAGCGTTCTGACCGGAATTATCATAGCCATTCTTTCTATAATGAATAGGACCAAGAAGCATGGGAAAATAATAAATGAAGAATAAAGGACGATCTTGTTAGAACTTTTACAATATTTTGGTCTACCGCTTAACGCCTCGATCCAAGGAGAGTACGTTGATAATGCAAATGTACTGATGCACTGGCTAATGCTGATATTATTTTTAGGCTGGGGTACTTTCTTTATTGTTAGCCTGATAAGATTTCGAGCTTCAAAAAATAAGACCGCTGATTACACTGGTGTAAAGTCCCATATGTCTTCCCTGCTTGAAGCTGCGGTTGCCATTATTGAGATCATTGCTCTGTTCGGTTTTTCATATCCAGTTTGGGCTTACAGAGTGAATGATATCCCTGACTACAGAGATGCTGAGAATATTCGGGTAGTAGCACAGCAATTTGCCTGGAATATTCATTATCCTGGTGAGGATGGCCTCTTTGGAACCACACGATCCGATCTTGTGGATGAACAGGATAATCCTATTGGTCTTGATCGTGGCAGTCCAAACGCTTCAGATGATTTCTACACCATTAATCAACTTCACATTCCCGTGCACAAGACAATACGAATCGACCTGACCACCAAAGACGTGATCCACAATTTTAAATTACCTGAGCTACGTGTTTCACAGGATGCCATTCCTGGTATGTTAATCCCGGTACATTTCGAGGCTACTATGACATCAAAGGAATTTTTAGAAACGGTTAAAGGCACCCATAGAGAAGGTATGGGTCTGGAAATCTCATGTGCCCAGCTTTGTGGACTGGGTCACTACCGTATGAAGGGTTTTCTAACAATACATGACCAAGATGGTTATGATTCCTGGCTGGATGAACAGGCAGAATATCTTCTTGAGTTCGGCGATGATGAAGATGATTGGGGCGATGACGAAGATTGGTAAGAATTGTACCCAGAATTAAATATCAAAAAATTATAAAATTGATAAAGCCGCTATAAAGCGGCTTTATATTTTCTTGATAAGGGTAGAATTATTTCAGTAGCACCATCTTCTTGGTCTGCCTGAAGCTTCCTGCCTTTATGGTATATAGATACATACCCGCTGATACAGGCTGACCCAGGTCATTGGTGGCATTCCACTGATATGATTTAATTCCTGCATCCTGGACCTGGTTGACCACAGTTCGTACCTTATTGCCTATCATATCATAAATATCTATAGAAATATGATCCACACCCAGCAACCTGTAGCTAATGGTCGTTACAGGATTAAACGGATTGGGATAGGTCTTTATTAGTTCAACTTTCTTAGGCACTACAGCAAATAACCCTGAAGATAGGGCGCCACGTTCACCCGAGTAGCTGTATTCGTCTCTTTTACGAGGCATCCAAACTTCTTCGTGCCATTTGTATTGAACCGATTCCAATAGTTCATCATTATCTGAAAAAGCATTTTCCCTTAATGATACATTGACCCAAACATTCGTACTATCCTTTTTCTCCAATAATATCTGGAAGAGATTCTGGTTATCATCATATGTGATCGATGCTCTGGCCTTACTGACCCAGGTTGAATCCATCCACTTATAAAAAAGTTTTTCAGACAAATCAAAATTGCTGTTATAACCATATGACATTTTATGCCTCGGTGTCCATGTGCTGTCTCGCCATTTGTATGTGACTTTTTCATCCCTGTCTCCATACTCATTATAAGACAGCTCTTTTATAACTCTATCTACCCAGGTACTATCTCGCCATTTAGATATAGTTTTGGTTACACAAAGATCACCTTCATATGTCAGCGTAGTTGCTACTTTGTTTTTCCATTCATCATGACGCCACTTTAATTCCAATTTTAACAATTTTAGCCCTTCATCATTATAATTGAAATCAGTTCTGTGTCGATTGATCCAGGTGCCATTTCTGTGAACCTGCTTGGTTCTGACAAGAGGATCACCATTTTCATTATTCTCAAATGAAAGCATACCTTTTAATTCCCATTCATCATTCCTGTATTTATAGAGGTCCATTTGATCTAAGTATCCATTCTCGTCATAGTTTTTCATTGTCTTGGCCTTATTTGTCCAAGAACTGTCATGCCAGACCTGTACAACTTTTGTATGATAATCTATGGAGGTCCGATTGGACATATTTTCATACTCATCATTGATCAGATCATTTAATTCATCATCGGCAAAGCCGGCACTTATTAAAAAGAAACTAATGATCACGATATTATTTCTATTCAGGGGTTTAAACATATTAAAAATCCTTTTATTCAGAATTATTGCTGATATTACTTACTCATGTATAAATGAATCGTTAAAAAAATTAATAATTTTCACAATAAGTTGTATTGGCCTAACAAATAAATAACCCTTGTACTGGTCATGTTAACAGTTAATTTGGGAGAGATATTGGCCAATACCATTTTTCTATTTATCGTATTTAATGGAATTATTATTTTAATTGTTATTAATAACGGGAGAAACATGCTTAAACGGATATTATATGTTATCACTTTATTTATTTTCTCAAAAGATATTGTAACTGCATCCGATAATGTCATACAGTTTTTAGAAAATAAAAAGGCTGAATATGCGGCTATGTCTAACACCATATGGGCATTGGCAGAATTAGGATATCAAGAAGAAAAAACAAGTGAGTTAATGCAATCCCACCTCAAGGAAGAAAGTTTTTCCATTAATGCTGGTGTTGCAAATATACCTACAGCATTTATCGCCAGTTATGGATCGGGTAAGCCAGTAATAGCAATTCTGGCTGAAATGGATGCTCTGCCTGGCCTCTCACAGGATGCAAAACCTGAACGTAAGATTTTAAAAAAAGAAATGCCGGGCCATGCTTGTGGACATAATTTATTCGGAACCGGTTCTATTGCAGCTTCTGTAGCAGTTAAAAACTGGCTTATGGAAACTGGTACGACTGGAACAATTCGTGTATATGGCACGCCGGCCGAAGAAGGAGGATCGGGAAAAGTCTATATGGTGCGCGCAGGGCTTTTTCGTGATGTTGATATTGTAATGCATTGGCATCCATCTGATAGAAATGACGCTAGCCCGGCTTCATCTCTCGCAAATAGATCTGCTAAATTTAGATTTTTCGGTGTTCCAGCTCATGCCTCGGCAGCCCCAGAAAAGGGCCGATCCGCTCTTGATGCAGTTGAAAGCATGAATTTTATGATCAATTTAATGCGAGAACATTTGCCAGAAACTGCAAGAATTCATTATGTAATAACAAAAGGCGGGGACGCACCCAATATTGTTCCTGGAAATGCTGAAGTATACTATTATGTGAGACATCCGGATGTAGATGAACTGGAAAGGATCTGGGCACGGGTAATTAAAATAGCAGAAGCTGCAGCCACTGGCACTGAAACGACACTTGAATATGAAATAATGCATGCAAACCGTCCGCTGCTACCTAATCTACCACTTGCCAAAATGGTCTTAGAAAAATTAAATCTGGTTGGTGGTGTTGATTACAATGAAAAAGAGAAAGTTTTTGCAAAATCTCTATGGTCTACTATTGATCATCCAAATCGGGATATAGGAAGTGAAAAAAATATCCAACCATTTGAAGTAAAAATAGGACGTGGTTCGACAGATGTTGGCGGTGTTTCATGGGTTGTACCAACAGTGGGGTTTAGAACCGCGACATGGGTACCTGGCACTCCAGCTCATTCATGGCAAGCAGTCGCATGTGGAGGAATGAGTATTGGACATAAAGGCATGATGAATGCAGCAAAAACGCTTGCTTTGAGTTGTATCCATGTATTCCAAAATCCTGCAATTGTAGAAGAGGCTTGGGAAACAATTCACAAGCAACGGGGTCCAACATTCGAATATTATCCTCTTTTGGGGAATCGTGATCCACCGCTTAACTACAGAGATTGAATTAATATTACTGAAGTATAAGTCTTATAGGTTTGTACCAAATAAGATACTGAGAATAGAAAAGTTTTAAAAGTTCTCCTTGGTTATCGGTGATTCTTTCTTCACTTATTAGCGAGCCATTTCTCTGGCAATATTGGGAGGATCATATCGAGTGAAAGATGATTCCGAAAGACCGTGTGATACCAATAAAGAGTCATATGGAGCTTGCTTTTTATTGGAACCAAATAAACCTGAAGATTAACAAGAACAATTTATTTATATTTCCAGCGTAATGATTTACCTTTAACTTGTGGCCTTTCACTCTAAAGAAGCTTTATTAAAAGGGAGTAGTCAAATGAAAGTAAGATACTATTATTTTATTGCTGTATTTGTTTTCGTCAGTTTTGTTTTTTCGCAATCCACAATTGAGGGTACTGTTTCAGATGAGTCTGGGAATCCGTTAGGTGGTGCGAATGTTACTATCGATGGGACATCTCACGGTGGAGCTTCCGGCGTGGACGGAAATTATGTGGTTAATGTTCCGTCGGGAACGGTTGAGGGGAATACCGTTGTGGTCACGGTTAGTTTTATCGGCTATGAAAGTGCCTCCGCATCAGTGGATGTACCAGTGGGCGGCTCGGTAAACCAAAATTTTTCCCTAGTTGTTGGTGCTATCGATATGAGGGCTGTTAGTGTAACAGCCCTGGGCTTTACGGCCAATCGCGATGAACAGGGTTCCTCTAGCGTTTCTGTGGCAGCGGCAGATATGACCCGTTCAGGTGAATCATTAATGGGAAATTCACTGGCAGCAAAAGCATCCAATGTGATTGTCAATGCGGTGGCCGGGGACCCAGGCGCATCCACTACAATAAAAGTCCGGGGTGCCAACACCATTTCCGGGAATTTTCAACCCTTGATAGTTGTTGATGGGATGCCGTTGAACAATTCTACGGTATATGGCGGCGGTAATAATATTTCTGGTGGTACATCCGCAGTTACTGTACAGCAATCCAGGATAAATGACCTGAATGCGAATGATATTGAATCCGTCGAAGTACTTAAAGGTGCATCTGCGGCT
>ENA-UPTF01000202-UPTF01000202.1-marine-metagenome-genome-assembly--contig:-NODE-202-length-42408-cov-4.117928_pt1 | contig 42408 bp, 43 predicted proteins | sample MGYA00238166_ERZ767019 | MGnify/ENA primary metagenome ERZ767019 (study PRJEB28930, sample SAMN06266391) | marine metagenome | isolation source: Sea water from 250 m depth | place: Atlantic Ocean | study... | reverse complement strand
CTTGGGGGCTTGGCCCGCGGCCACCAGGGTCTTTTCGGCAAAGGCGCCGATACCCAACGCCGGGGAGAGTTCCACTCCGCCCAGGGTCATCTTCTGCGTGGCGTTGTGAGTGGCGAAGCAGTACCAGGGTCGCCCCCGCAGGCAGGAGCGGCACTGGCCGCAAACGGCCCGCCAGTTCAGGACCACGAAGTCGCCGACGGCCACGTTGGTCACGCCGTCACCGACCTCTTCGACGATCCCGGCCGCCTCGTGACCGAGGAGGAACGGGAAGTCGTCGTTGATGGCGCCCTCCCGGTAGTGCAGGTCGGTGTGGCAGACCCCACAGGCCTGCACGGTCACCAGGACCTCCCCCGGTCCGGGATCGGGGACCTCGATGATCTCCACGGTGACCGGTTCCCCCTTAGCGCGGGCCACCACGGCTCGGACGCTGTGCGGCATGACTTCCCTCTGTGTTGGCCGGACGGCCCGAATCCGGACCGAGAACGACCGGAAACTAACAGGCTGCCGTTCAGCTCTCTTCGAACCGAGACCGGTCAGCGATCCCGATGGCGGTCGGCCAGGACAGCGGCCAGCCCCGTGAAGCCAGCCAGGACGAGCAGGAACGCCACTGCGCTGGTCTGCACCACCCCGGTGGCCGCTGCGACGACGCCTAGTACCACGATGATCAGCGGGACGCGTGGCACGGCTCGCACCAGGCCATCATGGCAGGCGGTGGTCCCGCGCCGTACCGTTCCCAGTGGGCGTCGAGCAAGGGGGTCTTGGTGTGAGGGTGGCCATCACCGGGGCCTCAGGCTTTGTCGGCTCGCACTGCTTGGCTGCCGCCGTAGCGGCCGGACACGAGGTCCGGGCCGTGGTCCGGAACCCGGCTAAGGCACGGGCGGCGGCCATCCTCCACGGCCTGGATCCCGACAGCATCGATATAGCACTGGCTGACCTCACCGATCACGATGCCCTTCGGGCCTCCCTGGCGGGGGTAGACGCTCTCATCCACGCAGGCGCCGTGTTCAGCTTGGGTCCTCGAGACGCCCGCCGGATGCGGGCCGTGAATCCAACCTCTACCCGGGTATTGCTGGATGAGGCAGCCGAGCGAGGCCTAAACCGGGTGGTACACGTGTCGTCAATGGGCGTCTACGGAGCCAGCCGGACTCGTGTGGACCCCACCACACCGACCGGCCCGGAGTGCGGCGCCTACACAGGAAGCAAGATCGAAGCCGACGCGGTTGCCGTAGCCCACCAAGAGGCCGGCCAACCGGTGGTCATCGTCTGCCCGGGCGGCATCATCGGACCCCGGGATCCCAGCCCCGAACTCAGCGACTCCATGGCCCCCGTTCTGGACGGCCTTCGCCGATCGTTGGTTCCTCTGCCGAAGGGCGCGTGCTTCGGAATGGTCGACGTTCGCGACGTGGCCGCTGTGTGCGTGGGGTCGCTGACTACGGGCTCGGCTCAGGCACGGCACCTAGTAGCCGGCCACCTCGTAGGACCGGCCGACCTGCTCCGGTTGTCGGCGCACTTGACCGGTCGTCCAGTACGCATCGTGGGCTTTCCGGCCCCACTGCTAACCGCAGTTGGTTTGCTGTGCGATCTGGTGGGTCGGGCCACGGCCAACAAAATGCCTCTCGACGTGGAGGTCGCCCGAATGACGGCGGCCAACATGCGAGCCGGCGGCCTGCAGGAGGTTGACCAGGCGAGTGCCGCCAATGCTTTCGGGTTCCCCACCATCCCGCTGGAGACCACGGTGGCCGAGACGGTGACATGGCTTCACAGCGCCGGGTACCTGTCCGACGAGCAGGCAGGCAACCTGGCCGGCTGAAACCCGCCGAATACGGGTCAGGTCGACTCGATCAGGCCCTTGGCACGCCCAAATGCCCCAGAGCCTCCACCGCCCCCTCCGGGCCGTCGACGCTTACCCAAAACCGTCGACCACCAGCCAACTCCAGGTGGAGGCCGTCGCCGCTCCGGATTACGGCCCGGGCCATCCGGAAGAACCGCAGACTGCCCCTGTAGCCGAGGCCTTGGGTCTGCCACCTGGTCATCCGTTCGGCCCTCGCCCCTTCGATCCCCTCCAATCGGAACCGTTGGACTGGCCGGCCTCCAAAGCCGTAGGAGACCTGCACACCGGCCTCGACCACCACGACATCAATCCGCCGGAAGATTAAGGAGGTGAAGGCGACCAAGCCGCCAGAGATCAGGGCCGGCCAGGCCACCGGAATCAGGGTCACCAGGACAGCTAGCGAAAACACCAAAGACACAGCTAGTCGGGTCGGCCATCGTGCCGTGGCCGACCCCTCCCAAAGGATCGGGACGTTACCGGCGGGGGTCACCCGGGCCAGGCATCACGCAACCGTCGCCAGGACTCGTCCAGAGCAATGGGCAACACCCGGAGGTTGGCCGTCGCCGTGGTGAAGTTCGTATCGCCTACCCAGCGGGGCACCACGTGAACGTGGAGGTGGTCGGGTACGCCGGCACCAGCCGCCGGGCCCAGGTTCAGGCCTACGTTCACGCCTCCCGTCGAAAATGCTGACTCCACAGCGGCAACCGCGTCACGGACCATGACCCACAACCCGTCATGCTCCTCGTCAGTCAGACCGTTCAGGGTGGCCACAGCCCGGCGGGGCAACACCATGAGATGTCCGCTGGTGTACGGGTATGCGTTCAGGAGGGCGAAGCAGGTCGCTCCGCGGTGAATGACGTAAGTCTCGGCATCGTCGAGCCCGGACTGTTCGATGGCCTCGAAGAGGGTCCTGCCGTCCTGGCCGTCGGCTGGGGTTGCGGCGTCCGGATCGGACACGTAGGCGTATCGCCAGCCGGCCCACAGGCGCTCGATGTCGTTCAGAGCCTCGCCTCCACGTTGGCCGACAGCCGTTCCAGGAACTCGTCGAGGGGCAGGTCTCGTTCCGGGGCCTCAGCACCCCGAGCGTTGTCGCCCACCGTTCCGTTGGCAGCATCGTCGTCACCCACCACCAGTACATGAGGCACCTTGGCCACTTTGCCGGCCCGCACCCGCTTTCCCAGAGGCTCGTCAGCCGGGTCCACGGTGGCCCGGAACTGGGCGGCCACCAAGTGGTCCCGGACCGACTCGGCGTAGGCCTGGTGCTCGTCGGCCACCGGCAGCACCCGAACCTGCTCGGGAGCCAGCCATAGCGGGAACGCCCCGGCGTAGTGTTCGATCAGCACGCCGAAGAACCGCTCGATGGACCCCATCAACGCCCGGTGGATCATCACCGGCCGGTGGCGACCGCCGTCGGCGCCCACGTACTCCAGCTTGAAGCGTTCCGGCAGGTTGAAGTCCAGCTGGATGGTGGAGAGTTGCCACGGTCGGCCGATGGCGTCGGTGACGTCGACGTCGATCTTCGGCCCGTAGAAGGCTCCACCGCCCTCGTCCACGACGTAGTCCAGCCCCGCTGACTCAAGCGCCGACCGGAGGCCGTCGATGGCCATGTCCCACAGGGCGTCCTCGCCCACCGACTTCTCGAACGGCCGAGTGGACAGCTTGGCTTGGAAGTCCTCGAACCCGAATGCCCGCAGCACCGAGAGCGTGAAGTCCAGCAGGGAGGCCAGCTCGTCGAGGACCTGGTCCGGAGTACAGAAAATGTGGCTGTCGTCCTGCGTGAATCCCCGGCTGCGGAGCAGGCCGTGGATAGCCCCGGACAACTCGTAGCGGTAGACGGCACCCAGTTCGAAGAATCGGCGTGGAAGGTCCCGGTAGCTCCGCTGCCCGCTCTGGAAGATGGCCACGTGGAACGGGCAGTTCATGGGCTTCGGGTAGTAGGTCGCCCCGTCCACCTCCATCGGCGGATACATCCCGTCGGCGTAGAAGTCGAGGTGTCCGCTCGTCTCCCACAGAATCGACTTGGCGATGTGGGGGCTGTAGACGAAGTCGTACCCACCAGCCTCGTGACGGGCCCGGCTGTAGTCCTCAATCAGTTTGCGGACTAGGGCTCCCTTGGGATGCCATACAGCCAGGCCCGGGCCGAGCGCCTCGGGCCACGACACAAGGTCCAACTCGGTGGCCAGGCGACGGTGGTCCCGCTTTTCGGCCTCGGCCAGGCGGTGCAGGTGGCCTTTCAGGGCCTTCTTGTCGGCCCACGCTGTGCCGTAGATCCGCTGGAGCATGGGCTGCCTCTCATCACCCCGCCAGTAGGCACCAGCTACCTTCTGGAGGGCGAAGTGGCCGAGACGCCCTGTGGTGGGCACGTGCGGGCCGGTACACAGGTCGATGAACCCGTCTCCGTTGCGGTAGTAGGTGACAGTTCCATCGGCGGCAGCCTCGCCGGCCAACTCGGTGTCAGCATTCCCGCTGGTGACCTGTTCGATGATCTCACGCTTGAACCGATGGTCGGCAAAAAGTTCGAGTGCATCGTCGGCCCCGGCCTCACAGCGCTCGAAGGCCTGGTCGGCATCGACGATCAAGCGCATCCGGGCCTCGATGGCCTCCAGGTCGTCCTGACTGAATGTGACTCCACCGGGTAGCTCGAAGTCGTAGTAGAAGCCGTGCTCGATGGGAGGACCGATGGCGTAGGTAGCGCCGGGCCAGAGCTCCAGCACGGCCTGAGCTAGGACGTGAGCCGTGGAATGCCGGAGAGTGTGGAGACCCTCGTCGCTGTCCGCCGTCACGATGGCCACAGTGGCCCCGTCGGGCAGGGGTCGGTCGAGATCCTGGCCATCCCCGTTCACGTTGGCGATGATGGCCGCCTTCGCCAGACCCGGACCGATGTCGGCAGCCAGATCAACCCCCGTCGCCCCCTCAGGAAGGGTGCGCGTGGAACCGTCGGGGAGGGTAATGGTCAGATCGGACATGGTTATCCCGAGGCTAGCGACCCCGCCCCGCCCCCGGATCGACGGTTGATGGCCACCCAATCTCGCCGGTCGCCCCCACGGAAACCGGACCGGCCCTAGGATCGCCAACCGACCGGCCGGATCTACCGGCCGTGGCGACCAGACGAAAGGCGGTCCTGGCGTGGGGATCCTTGACGGCAAGCGGCTGCTCATCACCGGCGTGCTGACCGACGCCTCCTTGGCGTTTGCCGTGGCGCGCCTGGCCCAGGACGAGGGAGCAGAGATCGTGCTGACCGGGGCCGGCCGGGGTATGCGCCTCACCGAGCGAACGGCCCGCAAGTTGCCCCGGGAGGCCGAGGTCCGGGAGTTCGACGTGACGTCCGCCGAACAGGCAGACAACCTCCGCGAGCACCTCTCGTCGACCTGGGGACGGGTGGATGGGGCTCTCCACGCCATCGGGTTCGCCCCCGAGATCTGCCTGGGAGAGGACTTCATGGCCGCCGAATGGCCCGATGTGGCCGTGGCCATGGAGATCTCTGCCTACTCACTCAAGACGGTGGCCGAGGTAGTGGCCCCGCTCATGACCAACGGAGGTTCGATCGTGGGCCTGGACTTCGATGCCCGGTTCGCCTGGCCCGCCTATAACTGGATGGGCGTGGCCAAGGCCGCCCTCGAGTCCACGTCCCGTTACCTGGCCCGGGCCCTCGGTCCCGACGGGGTGCGGGTCAACATGGTCGCCGCCGGCCCGATCCGAACCATGGCCGCCAAAAGCATCCCCGGCTTCTCCGAGTTTGAGGACGCCTGGACCAACCGGGCTCCCCTGGGTTGGGACGTCAACGACGGCGAGCCCGTGGCCCGGGCCTGTGTAGCCCTCCTGTCGGACTGGTTCCCGTCTACCACCGGTGAGATGGTGCACGTGGACGGTGGCTATCACGCCGTCGGTGCCTGATCGGTTCCGGCTCCAGCCGGTGATCGACCGTCAGTCGTAGAGCGAGACGTCGATGTCCGTCCGGTTCGTACAGTGGGCGTCAACGATGGGGTACGGGTTGACGGGATTGTGCTTTCCTCCCGGGTGGTACTCGAAGTGGAGGTGCACTCCCTTAGCGTTGCCGTCGTCGCCCATGTAGCCGATCACGTCACCGGCACGGACCTCGCCGTCAGCGCCGAAGCGGCTCAAGTGTGTTCCGAAGTAGTAGTCGCCGTTGGCAGCCACAAGGTCGAAAGATCGGCCTCCCAGTGTGTCCCACCGTCGAATCACCACGCCGTCCACCGGCGCCAGGATTGGATCGTGCCGGAGGCCTACCAGGTCGACGCCCTCGTGCTTGCGGCCACCCGACCGGCGTTCTAGCCACGAGTCGTAAAACTTGGTTCGCGTTTCTACGGGACAGACCCAATCCGGCGAGGTGGCCAACCGGACTACGGCCGATCGGTTGCTCCGGGTGTGGGCGTCGCGCTCCAGCTTCCGACGGCTGGAATCCGACAGCCCTGCCAGGGCGTCGTCATAGGTGTTCCGGAGCCGGTCAGCCTCTTGGACGGTGTCGGCCACCAGGCGGTTGGCCCGGACCAGCGCTGCCGCCGCTTCGACCTGGCGTTGCCTCGCATGGGCCAGGAGTTGGGCAACGCCTCGGAGCCGTTCCCGGGCGACGGCCAAGCCGTCTTCGGCCAGGGGCAGTACGCCGGAAGCTGCCTCGATGAGTGGCCGCAACCCGGTGGCGCGGTCCATAACCATGGCCTGCGAGGGGTCGCTGGTGAAGACGACGGATCGGTCGGTGCTCTGGGCGAGAGCAGTCGAAGGGAGGGCCAGGACCAGCGTCAGGAGCGCGCTGACCAGGCCAAAGAGGCGAAGCACCCAGAAATCCTACTGGCGGCCCTTTTCCCGGCGACGGACCGGCAACCACCGTCTTCGGTTGCTAGGGCCTAGCCGCGAGGATCGTCTGACTCGTCTCGGATGTCGCCAACTAGTTCCTCTACCACGTCCTCCATGGACAAGATCCCCTGCCAGATGCCCTGATCGTCGACCACGGCTGCCATCTGGCTCCGGGAGATCCGTAGCTGGTGGAGCACCTCATCTAGATGAAGGTCAGCATGGAAGGCCACCATTTCGCGGATCGACTCTGACGGCACAGACTCCGTTTGGGCCTCCGGAGCCAGGTGGAGGAGGTCCTTGGCGTGGACCATGCCAATCAGCTCGTCGGTTGACGTACCCATCATGGGGAGCCGGGTGTATCCACTAGACGCCATCACCCTCTCGACCTCGGCCAGGGGCATGGTGGTGCTCACAACTACTACCTGTTCACGGTCGACCTGCACAGAGGAGGCGGTGTGGCGACCGAGGTCCAGCGCCCCGGCCAGTAGGTCGTGTTCGAACGGCTCGATCAGGCCCTCATCCCGCGAGGCGTCGAGCATGACGGCCAGCTCCGGCGCCCCGACGGCCCGTTCGATCTCGTCTACCGGTATAAACCCGAATGGTCGTACGGCTAGCGCCGCTAGGCGGTCCAGCACGACTATGGCCGGCCGCAAGAGGACCACAAAGGTGCCGTGGGTCCGGATCGTCCACCGGAGGGTCCTCTCGGGATCGGCGATGGCCAGGTTCTTGGGCACCAGCTCACCCAGCACCATCTGCACGACAGCCGCCACCGCGATGGCCACCAACCAGGTGGCTGTCGAGGCCGCTCCCGGCGCCAGGCCGGCAGCATCGGCTACTGGTTCCAGCAGCCGACCGATTGTCGGCTCCGCTAGCACGCCCAGGGCGATACTGCTGGCCGTAATACCGAGCTGGGCTCCGGAGACCTGTAGGCGCAAGTCCTGGCGGGCGGCGAGCGCCCGCTGAGCCGATCTTGACCCGGCAGCCGCCGCCTCCTCCAGACCAGTCGCGCGGGCAGCGACGAGCGCGAACTCGGTGGCCACGAAGAGCGCATTCACGGCAACCAGTGCTGCGACGGCCAGTAGGCCTACGACAATCACTGTGAACTCCCTGTTCGGCCGCTTTCTGGGGGGGCCACGACCCGCAGCTTGGCGATCCGACGCCCGTCGACCGCCATCACCTCGATTAGCCAGCCCTCAAGTTCGACGGTGGTTGCCGGCTCCGGCAGTCTTCCTAGACGGTGGAGTACGAACCCGGCCAACGTCTCGTACGGGCCGTCGGGAATGGGTAGGCCGACAGCGTCTCGGACTTCGTCAAGACTGGAACTCCCGGAAACCGCCGTGCCGGCCTTTCCGACGTCCTGGGTTCGCGCCACGGGATTGTCGTGCTCGTCGTCGATCTCGCCGACGATCTCCTCCAGGACGTCCTCCACGGTGATGATGCCAGCCGTACCTCCGTGCTCGTCGACCACCACGGCTAGGTAACGACTGTGTTCGCGGAGATCTCCAAGGAGATCGTCGAGGTCACGGGTTTCCGGAACGGCAAGCACGCCACCCATCAGCTCACCGAGCGGCACCCCGTTTCGAGTCTCGGCGGGTCGGGAAAGCAGCGACTTGACGTGCACCACCCCGACCACATGGTCCAAGTCGCCGTCGAAAACCGGAAAGCGTGAGTGCCCGGTCTGCTTCGACCGGGCGAGGAGTTCGACCGACAGCGAGTCCACCGACAGGGCCTCCATGTCGAGCCGGGGCACCAGGGCGTCGGCCACTGTCTTGTCGCCGAACCGGATGGAGCGAGTAAGTAACTCCACGTCGGCCGTGTCCAGGGTTTCGTCAGACGAACCGCGGATCAACTCCTCCAGTTCGTCCAGGGTCCGCGACACGCCCAGCTCCTCGCGTGGCTCTACACCCAGCCGACGAACCACAACGTTGGCTGCGCCATTCAAAGTACGAACCACGGGTCGGGCCACTGTGCCGTAGATCTGGACCAATGGGGCCAGGCGGCGGGCCACCCGGTTAGGAGCAGCCAGCGCCACGTACTTGGGGACCTGCTCCCCTACGACCAGGTGCAAAATCGTGGCCAGAGCAATGGCCACCGTTACCGACATGCCAGTCAGGTGCGCTTCACCGGTGAGCATGCGGGCCACCGTGGGCTCGGCCACGAAGCCCAGCAGCAGGGCCGACAGCGTGATGCCGAACTGGGCGCCCGAGAGGTGCAGGGTGAGGTGGCCCAGCAGCGACCGCACCCGACGGGCCTGCGGGTCGGCTCCTTTAGCCGCCGCCTCGATCCGGGGCCGGTCAATAGCCACCAGGCTGAACTCGGCGGCCACGAAGAAGGCGTTGACGGCCAGCAGCACGGCGACCGCCACCAGCCCGAGGAGGATGGACATCTCCGCTCGAGCCTACCGATCGACCGTCCGCCCAGCCCGGCCTACCTGACGAAAGCCCGATTCGGAGCTACCGAAGATAGTTCGATACCCTAACCATCGTGCCCTCAGTCTCAGGACAAGACCCGGCGTCCGACGCCGACCCGCAGGTGGTGGCGGCGGCCCGGGCGGCAGCCAAGCTGGCCCGCCAGGTCACCATCCCGCTCGGCGAGGTTGACCTGAGTCTCCCCCAGTATCGAGTCCTGGCCTTCCTGGACGAAGGTGAAGCCGCCCCCTCCGACCTGGCCGGCCGCCTCTCCGTGAGCCGACCCTCCATCACCGCCCTCATGGACGGTCTCATCGCCCGCGGCCTGGTAGAGCGCCGACCCGACTCCGACGACGGGCGTCGGGTCCACCACCACCTAACCGACGATGGCCGCAACGTCCTCCAGCGAGCCGACCAAGCGGTTGGTGACCGCTTGGTCGCTATCGGAACGCACGTGAATGCCGGTGATCCCAGCGTCCTGATCGCCAGCCTGGCCCGCTTCGGGCAAGCCATTAGGGCCGCCCGAGCCGCCGGCACTACATGACCCCGACGGGAACAACCGCCGCCCCACAGGCCACCGTCGATCCCGATCCAACCAAGGGGTGGTTCCGCCGGTTGCTGCCCATCATCCGCGCCCACCGGTCGGCATTCGGCATCGTGCTGGCCACCGGTTTAACCGGCCTGGCCGTTCAGGTGTCCGTCCCCATGGTCCTCCGCCAGGCCATCGACATAGCCGTCCACGAACGGACCGGACACCTAGAGACCTACGTGATCCTGCTCGTGGTCATGGCCCTGACCTCGTTTGGCCTGCGCTTCACCTACCGGTACCTGCTCTTCGGAACGGCCTGCCGGATCGAAACCGACCTCCGCTCCCTGCTCTATGGACACCTGACTCGGCTGTCGTTCTCGTTCTACGATCGGGTGGCGGCCGGCGAGGTCATCTCACGGGCCAATTCCGACATCCGGTCCATCCAACTACTCCTAGCCTTCGGACCTCTGGCCGGGCTGTCGGTCATCAGTTTCTTCATGGCACTGGGCTTCATGCTCAGCATCCACGTTCCGCTGGCTCTGGTGACCGTGTCCACCATGCCCTTCGTGTACATCCTCGGCCAGCGGCTTCGCGACCAGGTATTCCCCCTCTCGTGGGTAACCCAGGGACGAATGGCCGAGGTGGCCATGGTGGTCGACGAGAACGTCAACGGCACCCGGGTCGTCAAGTCGTTTGCCGCCGAAACCGACCAGATCGCCCTTCTGGCCAAGGTCGCCGATCGCCTCCGCTGGTCGGCCACCGCCCTGATCGAGGCCCGGGCCCGGTTCAACCCCCTGATCGAGGCACTTCCCCGGCTCGGCATGGCCCTGGTGCTGCTCTACGGAGGACATCTGGCCATCGACAATCAGCTCGGGATCGGTTCCCTGTTCGCATTCAGCGGCTACGTCACCATGATCGCCGTCCCGTTCCGAATGTTCGGCTTCGTCTTGCTCCAGGCTCAGCGGGCCGCCGCCTCGGCGATCCGTATCTACGAGATCCTCGACGAGCAGCCCGAGATTGTCGACCGTCCCGGCGCCCGGGCGCTGATCGACCCCCGGGGCCGGGTTGAGTTCCGCGGCGTGACCTTCGCCTACCCCTCTTCGGAAGGGGCCCCGTCGCCACCCGTGCTCGTGGACTTCAACCTCGTTCTCGAACCCGGCGAGACAGTGGCCCTCGTGGGGCGCACCGGCTGTGGGAAATCCACCGTGGCCCGGCTACTACCCCGCTTCTACGACGTCGCTGCCGGCGCCGTCCTAGTCGACGGCACCGACGTACGTGACCTGACCCTGTCCAGCCTTCGACACCACGTCAGTCAGGTGCCCGACGAGGCCTTCCTGTTCTCCGACTCTCTCCACGACAACATCGCATTCGGCCGTCCCGACGCCACCGCTGACGAGGTTGTAGCCGCCGCCCGGGTAGCCCGGGCCGACGGGTTCATCCGCGATATGGACGACGGGTACGACGAGGTGGTCGGAGAGCGGGGCTACACGCTGTCCGGTGGACAACGTCAACGGGTCTCCATCGCGCGTGCCGTGCTGACCAACCCGCGGATCCTGATCTTGGACGACGCCACCAGCGCCGTAGACGTACGAACCGAGGAGGGTATCCACCAGGCGTTGGCCGAAATCCTCGAGGACCGGACCACACTGGTCATTGCTCACCGACTGTCCACGATCAACCTGGCCGACCGGGTGGTGCTCCTGGAAGACGGCCGCATCGTGGCCGACGGTACCCACAGCCACCTGATGGTCACCGAGCCCCGGTATGCGGCCATCGTGGCCCAGGGCGAGGACCCCGGAGAGGACGCCTGATGGGCGGCCACCACGGGTTCTTCACTGGGCCGACCTCAGTCCAAGCCAACGCCCAAGCCGGACTGCCGTTCGCCGAGGTCCCCGAGGAACTCCGGAGCCGTATCGAGGAAGTTCTACGCCACGAGCCCGAGCATCCGGAACCGGTGGTTGCCTTCTCCCACCACGACTGGGACCGGCGTCCCTTCGGGCTTCGGACCTTTCTCGCCCCCCACGCCGGCGGCCTCCTGATGGCCCTCCTCCTGGTCGTAGTGGAGGCCGGGTTGCTGCACCTAGGTCCGCTGCTCACCCAGATCGGTATCGACCAGGGCGTCATGCCCCGGGACCGCGGGGTACTGGTAACAGTCGCCCTGGCCTACGTCGGAGCCGTGGGCCTCTCGACGGTGGCCTCCTGGCTGCGGACCCGGTTCACTGGCCGCCTCGGCGAGCGCCTTGTCTACGAGCTCCGGCTTCGGGTCTTCAGCCACTTCCAACGCCAGTCTCTGGACTTCTTCACCGGGGAGAAGTCGGGCGTCCTGATGACCCGGATGACCAGCGACATCGAAGCTCTCACCACTCTGATGCAAGAGGGGCTGGTCAACTTCGCCGTCCAAGCCATGACCCTCATCGTGATCACCGTCTACCTGGTCATCCTGGACCCGACACTTGCCGTGGTCTGTCTCCTGACCGTCATTCCCGTCAACGTGGTGCTCACCCTGTGGTTTCGACGGGTGTCACTCATCGGCTACCTGCGGGTTCGTGATCGGATCGCCGACGTGCTGGCCAACCTGTCGGAAAGCCTGGCGGGGATACGGGTGATCGCCGCCTTCAACCGACGAGACCACGACGTGGCCCGCCACCAGCGGGTTATCGACGACCACCTGGAGGCCAACCTGTATACGGGACGGGCCCAGGCCCTGTTCGGGCCGGGGACTGAGTCGATCGGGATCGCCACACAAGCCGTAGTCCTCCTGGTCGGCGGTCGGATGGCGCTTCGGGGCGAGGTAACCATCGGCGAACTGACCGCCTTCCTGCTCTTCCTGACGTCGTTCTTCGCGCCGGTCCAAACGCTCGTCCAGCTCTATAACCAATACCAACAGGGCAGCGCCGCCGTGGTGAAGCTGCGAGACCTGCTAGCCACCGAACCCACGGTGGCCGAGCGAGCCGACGCCGTGGATCTTCCCCCAATCAGAGGCGACATCCATCTGGACTCGGTGACATTCGGATACGACCCGGACCATCTGGTGCTCCGGGAAGTCGACCTGCACCTGTCGGCAGGCGAAGTCCTGGCGGTGGTGGGCCCTACCGGGGCCGGAAAGTCAACCATCGCCAAGCTCATCATCCGCTTCCACGATCCGACGTTTGGCCACGTGACCATCGATGGGCACGACCTGCGGGAGGTGTCCATCGACTCGCTGAGGCGCCAGCTTGGCGTTGTCCCCCAGGAGCCATTCCTGTTCAACGGAACGATTCGGGACAACGTGGCCTTTGCCCGCCCGACTGCCACCCGTGAAGAGGTGTGGGAGGCCTGTCGGGCCGTCGGACTCCAGGGGCTGGTGGACCGGATGCCGGACGGCATAGACACCCCGATCCACGAGCGGGGGGCGTCGCTGTCGGCCGGTGAGCGCCAACTGGTGGCCCTGGCCCGAGCCTTCCTGGCCCGTCCCCGGGTGCTGGTCCTCGACGAGGCCACGTCGAATCTGGACTTGCTCTCGGAATCGGTGATCGAGCGGGCACTGGATTCGGTGCTGGAGGGCCGGACGGCCATCCTCATCGCCCACAGGCTGGCCACCGCCATGCGGGCCGACCGGATCGCCGTAGTCGACGACGGCCGGATCGTCGAGCACGGAACCCACGATGACCTCGTGGCCTACGGCGGTCAGTATGCGGCCATGGTCGAAGCTTGGGAGCGCCACGCCGAGGGAGTGCGGTAAGCGCCGGCCAGCTGATCACTGGCCTGGTCGTTTTAGCCTTCGGGTACACGTTGCAGGATCTCCTGGGATTCCGAACCGGCGTCTATGCCGCTCCCCTACCGGTCCGCTCGCTGCCCGACCGATTCGAGGGTCGACCAACGGACGGCAGGTCCTAGGGTCAACGGCGTGCCGGAACCCGTCCTCGAACTCATTGCCGTCGGTCGCCGGACCGGTGGGACGACACTCCTGTCGGGAATCGACTGGCGCATCGACCCCGGACAGCACTGGATAGTCCTGGGACCCAACGGCTCCGGGAAGACCACCCTGCTGCGGATTGCCGGCCTGCACCTGCACCCGACCACCGGCTCGGTCCGGGTGTTGGGCCACACCCTCGGGCGGACCGACGTGCGATCGCTGCGGTCCCGAGTCGGCTTCGCCTCAGCGGCCCTAGCCGATGCGATACGTCCGGGTCTGACAGCCGCCGAGGTGGTCATGACGGCCCGCCATGGTGCCCTGGAGGCCTGGTGGCACCGCTACTCGGATGACGACCGGGAGCGCTCCCGGTCGCTCTTGGACCGGGTGGGCTGCGGGGCACGGGCCGACCACCCTTTTGGCGCCCTCTCGTCCGGCGAGCGACAGCGGGTGCTTCTGGCTCGGACGCTAATGGTCGATCCCGACTTGCTGCTACTAGACGAGCCGACGGCCGGTCTGGACCTCGGCGGCCGCGAGGAGCTAGTTGCCACCCTGGCCAACCTGGCCGCCAACCCGGACACCCCACCCATGGTGCAAGTCACCCACCACGTAGAGGAGATTCCCCCAGGCTTCACTCACGGTCTGCTGCTAGATGGCGGACGGGTAGCGGCCGCTGGGCTGCTGGCCACGGTCCTCACCAGCAAGGCCCTTTCGCAGTGCTACGGCATGGACCTCCACCTCTCGACTGACGCCGGGCGATGGACTATCCAGGTCGACAGGACCGACCGGTGACCGGCGGACACGCCCTGGTGGTGACGGGCGGGCCGTTACCGACCAACCAGGGGCCACTACCCTCCGCCGACCTGGTCATCGCTGCTGACGGCGGGGCCGACAACGCTGCGGATCTCGGGCTCGCCGTCGACCTGGTCGTCGGTGACCTGGACTCGGCCTCGTCATCCGCCGTCGCCCGAGCCGGGAAGGTGGAGCGCCATCCGGAAGACAAGGACGAGACTGACCTGGAGCTGGCCCTGGGGGCCGCAGTAGCGGCCGGTACAAGATCGGTGACCGTGGTCGGCACGCTGGGCGGGCGGGTTGACCACGCTCTGGCCAACCTGCTGGTGGCCGCCAGCGAGCGGTGGTCGAATTTGCGGATCGACCTCCGGATCGACGGGGCGCGGGCCTGGGTAGTTCGGGATCACGTGGAGGTCGTCGCCCAGGTTGGCGACCTGGTCAGCCTGCTGGCCGTGGGCGGCCGAGCCACCGGAGTGACCACCACCGGGCTGGCCTGGCCGCTGGCCGACGCCGAAGTGGAGCCCGGCGTGGGCCTCGGCCTGTCGAACCGCATGGCCGCCTCCAGAGCCGAGGTGGTCGTGGACGACGGCACGCTGCTCGTCATCGTGGACCGTACTGGACTTGAACCAGTGACCTCCCGCGTGTGAGGCGGGCGCTCTAGCCAACTGAGCTAACGGTCCGCAGGCGGACGAGGGTACCGCCGACGACGCGCTATCGGTCAGCCCACAGGGGTACCTGGGGGAGCGACGCAAACCTGCTCAGTTCGTGACGGGAGGACCACAGCCACCGCCCCGACCGGGCATGAAGTGCCAGCAACGCCTCGGGCGGCGATGACCGGCGTCTCGGCCGTACACGGCACTACCCGGACCGTCGTCGACAGTTCAAGGCACGAACCAGGTTCTAGGCGCTTCGGAACCTCGCCTCCCCCACCCAGGACGGCGGTGGCCACCAGAATCCCGACCAATAGGCCCACGCCGAGGACCATCGGACCAAAGCGGAGGGCGCACCCAACAGCTGGGGAGACGGTGACGGCCTGGAACGAGTCGCCCCGGCGTCCCGGGATCGGACCGTCGTCCGGTGGGGTCCGGATCGGGGGCTCCGCCGGTCGCCGGGCCAGGTCGTAAGCGGCTCGACGCTTACGGTCCCTGAGGACCCGCCACGCCTCGTTAACGGCCGCCATCCGGGCCTCGGCCTGCCGGCGTTCAGCCTGGTCGGTTGCCCGGTCCGGATGGATCCGGGCGGCCAGGGCCCGGTAGGCGGCGCGCACCTCCTGATCAGACGCCGTCGCTGGCACCCCGAGGGTGCGGTAGTGGTCGTCGCCGGGACCGGACACCCGACCACCCTACGGGTGGCCTACCCGGCGCTACCGTTCCGGTGGATGACCGAGATCGCCTGTCCGGCCTGCGGCGAGGACGAGAACCTCCGGGGTCGCCACGGCGGCGCCCCCGGCTCGGAGACCATCACCGTGACCTGTCAGGCGTGTGAGATGTCGTGGGTCCGTGACCTGGCCCCGACCTGCCCCACCTGCGGGACGACTGACGTCCGGGCTGCCCTGCAATCGATCGTCGATAAGTCTCGGGGCACCCAGCTCTCAATCCAGTCCATGCGCGTCGTTCACCTCTGTCCGAACTGCGATGGGGAACGCTTGGCGGTCTGGAACCGCTCCAACACTCCGCTGCGACCTGACGAACTCCCGTACGACGGCGACTGAAGTCGGTCCGGTCAGCCCTCCAGTAGGCGTCCGGCCAGAACTTCCAACCCGACCACCCGGCTGCCCTTGATTAGGACGGCGTCGGCGGAACCCAGGGCCAAGCTGTCCAAGTGGTCCGCTACGGCTTCTGCTTCTAGCGGTTCGAGTCCGTAGAGGTCGGTCCCCACCGCCACCAGGGTGATCCCCCGCTCCGCGGCCTGTTCGGCTACCGCAGCGTGGGCTGGGGCCTCCTCGTCACCTAACTCGGCCATGAGGCCTACCACGGCGATCCGACGCCCCGTCGCGGTTACGGCAGCTAGGGCGTCCAGGCTGGCCAGCATGGAGGTCGGGTTGGCGTTGTAGGCGTCGTTGATGACAGTCAGGCCGTCGGGAGCACGCTGTACGTCCATCCTCCACGGGGAGAGCCGGGCTTCGGCCAGGCCGGCTGCCACGTCGGCCAGCGGGACGTCCAGGAAGAGGCCGGTGGCTGCGGCGGCCACGGCATTGGCGACCATATGGGCCCCGTGGACGGCAAGGCGGACATCGATGCGCCCCCACGGCGACTCCAAGCGGAACGACGGCCGGGCGGAATCGTCCACCACCACCTTCTGGGCTCGGACCTCTCCCTGGTCGCCGAACGTCAGGACCGGGCATCGGGCCCGACTGGCCTGGCCCATCACGTCAGGTGCGTCAGCATTGAGCACCGCGCAGCCGTAGGACGGCAAGCTGTCCAGAATCTCGCCCTTCGTGCGAGCCACGGACTCTAGGGAGCCGAAGACCCCGGTGTGGGCGGCGGCCACCGTGGTCACCACCCCTACGTCCGGTCGGGCGACGGCGCACAGGTCGGCAATGTCGCCCTCGGTCCGGGCTCCCATCTCTACGACGAGGAACCGGGCGTCATCGGCTGCGCCGAGCAAGGTCAGAGGGACCCCGATCTCGTTGTTGAATGAGCGGACCCCGGCATGGGTTCCGCCGATCCGGGCCAACACGGCGGCCGTCAGGTCCTTAGTCGACGTTTTGCCCACGCTGCCGGTGATCCCGACCACCTGGGCCTCGGTGGAGGCTCGGGCTGTCGCGCCCAGCGTCCTCAGCGCCATCGCCGTGTCCGGCACCCGTATGGCCGTCCCCGGACCGGCCGGGCCGGAGGTCAGGTGGGCACCGGCGCCGGCCTCCATTGCCGCCCCGATGAAATCGTGGCCGTCTCGTTCAGCGACCAGCGGGACGAACAGACAGCCGGGGGTCGTGGCCCGCGAGTCCTGAGTGGCACCGTCCAGCAAGACGTCCTCACCAACCAAATCGCCGCGAACAGCCACGGCAGCCTGCGATGCCCGAAACCTCACGAGACGTGACCCTACGATGCCCGGGTGGTCACCCGCCGTCGTCTCGTCGTGCTGTTCGGGGGCCGCAGTGCCGAGCACGACGTGTCTTGTGTATCGGCCCGCCACGTCCTAGCCGCCGCGGACGCCGACACCTACGAGGTTGTCCCAGTGGGCATTGCCCGTGACGGTCGGTGGATGTTGGCTGAGTCCTCTGCTGCAGCGCTGGCCGACGGCTCCCTCGGTGACCGACTGAACCCGAACGGACCCGCCTGGGACCCGCTCCCTCGCCTTGCCGAGATGTCAGCTGCAGGACCGGTGGCCGTATTTCCCCTTGTCCATGGGCCCTTAGGTGAGGACGGGACCTTGCAGGGCCTTCTCGAGATGGCCGACGTTCCCTACGTGGGAAGCGGGGTGCTGGGATCAGCGCTGGCTATGGACAAGCTGGCCGCCAAGGAGATAGCGGCCCACCACGGTCTCCCCCAGGCTCGCTACCGGGGATTCCACGCCGACCAGTTAGTCGGGGGGGGTTCTGAAGATCACCGGGCCATCCTGGAGTCCCTCCTGTCAGAGCTGGGACCGCGCGTGTTTGTGAAGCCGGCGAATCTGGGCTCGTCGGTGGGCGTGGCGCCAGCCGACGACGTGACCTCGTTGGACGCCGCCCTGGCCGATGCCGCCTCCTACGACGAGTGGGTGGTGGTCGAAGAGGCCGTCACCGGCCGGGAGATTGAGCTGGCGGTACTAGGCGACCGGGTTCCCCAGGTGTCGGGCCCCGGAGAGATCCGTCCCGGTGATGCGTTCTACAGCTACGCCGACAAGTACGAGACTGACGACGCCGAGCTGATTGACGAGCCCGATCTCGCTCCGGATATCGCCGTGGGGTTCCAGGAGATGGCCGCCCGGGCATTCATCGCCCTGCGGTGTTCGGGCATGGCCCGGGTGGATTTCTTTCTGGCCGACGACGGTCGGATGCTCCTCAACGAGGTAAATACCATCCCCGGTTTCACGCCCATCTCGATGTACCCGCGGTTATGGCAGAAGGCGGGCCTGTCCTATCCGGCCCTCATTGACCGGTTGGTCGATCTGGCTGTGGAACGCCACGCACGCCGGCGCCGCAACACGGCACACTGACCGGTCCGGGTCAGGTTGCCGGGTCGACCGAAGCTCGCAGAAACCGCAGCAGCTCGCGTCGGCGCTGTACGACCGGCCGCAGAGTAGGCCCCACTCCAGCGGCGCGAAGGACCTCGATCTCGGTCGCCACGCCGACCACGGTGGAATAGGCGCTGAGCAGCAGGAGTTGGGCGTCGGTCCGACGCATCCGCCCAGCGGCCATCTCGGCTTCCATCCACACCCGGGCCCGGGCCAGGAGCGGCTCCAGATGCCCTCGGAGGCGTTGGGCACCCGGCGAGTTGGGTCGGCTGACCTCCCTGAGCAGACCGAGCAGGACCGGCTGGTCGAGGGCCACCCGGAACACGGCCCGCACCATGGCCTCCACCCGGTCACCGTCCGGCTGGTCTTCGACTAGCGCCTCCTCCAGGGCGGACACCATCTCGCCGGCGCACCTGTCGACCACGGAGTTGAGCAGGCCCCTCTTGGAGACGAAGTGGTAGAGGATCGTCTGCTTGCGGATCCCCAGGCCGACGGCCAGGGCGTCCAGGGAGGTGCCGTCATACCCGGCGGTGCCGAACGAGGCCAGGGCGGCGTCCAGTACCCGGTCCTTGGTGCTCCCAGGGGCTTCGGTCATTGCCACGGGACCACCGTAGCCCGCTTCTCTACCAAGTGGTAAATAGCCTGACCATCTGGTAGACAACTGGGGTGATCCCCGAAGAACTGGCCGGGCGCCGTATCGCCATCACCGGAAGCACTGGCTTTCTCGGTACCGCCCTCGTGGAACGCCTCCTGCGCTGTGCCCCGGACTGCGAACTGGTCCTGGTTGTACGCCCGGGCCGCCGGGGCGCGGACCGGCGGGTAGAACGAGACATCCTGCGCAACGATGCCTTTGAGCGCCTCCGGGCCGACCTGGGAGCTGACGAATTCGTCAAAATGGCCGACCGTCGTATCACCGCGGTCGCCGGCGACGTGACCATCGACGGCCTCGGCCTGGACGAAGAGGGCCGGATCGCCCTCGCCTCCTGCGACCTCGTCATCCACTCAGCGGCTGCCGTGAGTTTCGACTCTCCCCTTGATCAGGCCGTCGAGGTCAACCTTCTAGGTCCGGTCCGGATTGTCCAGACTCTGGCCGAGCTGGGCGTGGCTCCCCACCTGGTCGCCGTCTCCACCTGCTACGTGGCCGGAAGCCGGCGGGGCGCCGCCCCGGAGGAGGCTGTGGACGCCAGCCCCTTCTTCGTAGATGTGGACTGGCGGACCGAGGTGGACTCGGCTCGCAGGATCCGGAATGAGACGGAGACCGACAGCCGAACCCCAGAACACCTCCGGGACTTTCGCGAGCAGGCCCACGGCGAGCTGGGGGCCGCCGGCACTCCCAGCTTGGCCGCCAAGACCGAGCAGTTGCGCTCCCGGTGGGTGGATGACCGGATGGCTGAGGCCGGCGTGGCGCGAGCCTCCTCGCTGGGCTTTCCTGATGCGTACGCCTATACCAAGGCTCTCGGTGAGATTGCGTCGGCCGAGGTGGCCGGTGACGTACCGATCAGCGTGGTGCGCCCGGCCATCATCGAATCAGCGCTGGCCGAACCGTCTCCGGGCTGGATCCGAGGTTTCCGGATGGCCGAGCCGGTCATCATCTCCTACGCCCGGGGCCTCCTGAAGGAGTTCCCCGGGGTCCCTGAGGGCACCATCGACGTCATCCCCGTCGACTTCGTGGTGGCCGCCATCTGCGCCGTGGCTGCCCGTGGCCCACTGGGACCGGACGATGGCGACGACATCGTCCAGGTTGCGTCGGGCAGCGTCAATCCGCTGCGCTACGGCCACCTCGTGGACATGGTTCGCGAGTGGTTTACCGAGCACCCCATCTACGACGATCTGGGACAGCCCATTCCGGTTCCCCAGTGGTCGTTCCCGGGCCGGGGCCGCGTCAAGAAGCAACTTGAGCGGGCCGGTACCGCCCTGGACCGGGCCCAGAAAGTGTTTGACGTGTTACCCGTCCGGGGCCGCCAGGCTGAGGTGGGGGCCCGCCTCGAGGAGCGGCGCGAGCTGGTCCGTCGGGCCGAGGGCTACGTCGACCTGTACGGCGCCTACGCAGAGTGCGAGGCCGTCTACGGCCTCGACAATCTGCTCGGCCTGTGGGGCTCGTTGGACGACGCCGACCGGCGGGCCTTCTGCTTCGACCCCCGGGTAATCGACTGGGACCACTATGCCCCTGAGGTGCACCTCCCGTCCGTGGTCCGGGCCGGTCGGGTGCCCATGAAGCCGCCGGCTCGGGGCGGCGAGAGCCGATCGGCTCGCCTCCGGCGACAGGTCCTGGCGCCGGAACGACAGCTGGTGGCCTTCGACCTCGAGAACACCCTGATCGCCTCCAACGTCGTGGCGTCCTACGCCTGGCTTGGCAGCCGCCGCCTGCGGGGCCGGGACCGGGCCCGCTTCGTGGCCGGGCTGGTGGCCGAGGTCCCCACCCTGTTGTCGCTCGACAGGAAGGACCGTAGTGACTTCCTGCGCCACTTCTACCGACGCTACGAGGGCGCGCCGGTAGACCAGATCGCCGCCGACAGCTTGGAGAAGTTCAGCGAACTAATACTTGCCAAATCGTTCCCGACCGGCATCCGACGGGTCCGCGAACACCGAAACCTCGGCCACCACACCGTCCTAATCACCGGTGCCCTGAACTTTGTGGTCGAACCGTTCCGTCCACTGTTCGACGACATCGTGTCGGCCGAGTTGGAGGTGGTCGACGGTACCTACAACGGCCGCCTGACCGCCGTGCCGCCCACCGGGGAGGCCCGCTACCAGGCTCTCTTTGACCACGCAGTGGCCCACGACTTGGACCTCCGCGAGTCGGTTGCCTATGCCGATTCGGCAAGCGACCTGCCCATGCTGGAGGCTGTCGGCTTCCCGGTGGCTGTCAACCCGGAGACCCGACTGGCCGGCATTGCCCGCAAGCGGGGCTGGCTCGTCGAGGACTTCCGCAAGTCGCCCGGCATGCGACGCAACCCGCTGCCCCTGGCCCCGGTGGGGAGAGTCTGACGGTGAAGGCCCTGCAGTTCCGCCGTAATCTGCCCCGCTACGCGGCGGCCCGTATCGCCGGGGGGTTTGTGCCCGGTCGCGGCGCCTCAGCCGGCCCGCTGAGCCTCGTCGACATGGACCCGCCCACCCCGCCGGGACCCGATTGGGTGACGGTCCGACCCCGCCTGTCTGGGATCTGCGGCTCTGATCTGGCCACCGTGGACGGTCGCTCGGCCCGCTACTTCGAACCCCTGGTGTCCTTTCCATTCGTCCCCGGACACGAGGTGGTCGGAGACCTGGACGACGGCTCCCGGGTGGTCCTCGAGCCAGTTCTAGGCTGCGTGAGCCGCAACCTGGAGCCGGCCTGTCCGCCGTGCGCCGACGGCCACCTCGGTAACTGCCAGCACACCCCGTTTGGAGACCTAGAGCCGGGCATCCAGACCGGCTCGTGCCACGACACGGGCGGTGGCTGGGCCACCGCGTTCACCGCCCACCCCTCCCAACTCCACCGGGTTCCCGACGACCTCGATGACTCGGCGGCCGTAATGGTCGAACCCACGGCGTGTGGTGTTCACGCCGCCTTGGCCGCCCGGGTGCCCGACAACGGCGTGGTGGTCGTCCTCGGGGCGGGAACCCTTGGCCAGGTCTCGCTGGCCGCCCTTCGGGCTCATGCCGCGCCCCGGACTATTTTGGCCACCGCTCGCTATCCCGAACAGCGCCGGATGGCCGCCGTGCTGGGAGCTGACCTAGTGGTCGCTCCCGACGAGGTCCGGCGGGCCGTCCGAAGGGCCACCGGCAGCCGGGCCATCGGCGCCCCGGCCGTCGGCGAAGCCTCCGAGGGATTCGTGGACCGCCTCACTGGCGGCGCCGACGTGGTCTTGGACTGCGTCGGCTCGTCGTCCAGCCTGACCGATGCCCTGGCCATCGTCCGCCCCCGGGGTCGCATCGTCTTGGTCGGTATGCCGTCCGAGATCACCCTGGAACTCACCCCCTTGTGGCACCGGGAGATTGAGTTGGTCGGTGCCTACACCTACGGCACCGAATCCCTAGCCAACGGCACCACGCGTCGCACCTTCGACCTGGCCACTGACCTGGTCCGCGACGCCGATCTGGGCCGCCTCGTGACCGCCACCTACCCTCTATCCCGCTACCGCGAGGCCCTCGAACACGCCGCAGCGGCCGGCCGACGGGGAGCCACCAAGATCGCCTTCGACCTCCGAGACGAGAAGGAGCGCAACGACCTGTGAGCAACGGACGCCACCTCGCACCCCGACCCGGCTTCGTCCTCGACGTGGACCGCAACAGCCCGCCCATCGTGTTCCACCACGGGGAGGGCTTCCGCCTGGAGAAGCTCCCAGCCGGCCGCTCCCGGGTGATCTACCCAGCCGAGCCTCTCGAGGGTCTGACCGATCCCGATGGCGCTATCCGGCACGCCCTCGACAATCCGATCGGCGATTCGGAGCCCCTCCGGGCCCTGCTTCACGCCGACATGAAACTGACTATCGCCTTTGACGACATCTCACTCCCCCTGCCTCCCATGCGCCGCCCAGACATTCGCCAGCGGGTCATCGAGGCCGTGCTGGACCTTGCCGCCGAGGCCGGCGTGGATGACGTCCATCTGATCGCTGCCCTGGCCATTCACCGGCGGATGACCGAGGACGAGCTACGTCACGCAGTGGGCGACCGGGTATACGACGCCTTCGCCGCTGACGGCCGCCTCTACAACCACGACGCCGAAGATCCGGACGGCATGGTCGTGCTGGGTGAAACCCCGCACGGCGAAGACGTGCAGTTCAGCCGGCGGGCCGCAGAGAGCGACCTAGTGGTCTACGTCAACATCAACCTGGTGGCCATGGACGGAGGCCACAAGAGCACGGCCACTGGCTTGTCCGGCTACACGGGCCTACGTCACCACCACAACGTCCACACCATGCAGGAATCCCGATCGTTTATGGACCAGGAGAACTCGGCACTGCACGCCTCCAACTGGCGGATGGGCAAGGTCATCCGGGACGCCGGAGTGAAGATCTTCCAGATCGAGACCACGGTCAACAACGACACCTTCGGTCGCGAGGGCCCCCTGGCCCTGCTCCAGAAGCGAGAGTGGGAGTGGTCGACCCGGGACCGCATGCAGTTCCTGGCCATGAAGGCAGGCCTGGACGTGATGCCGTCGTCGGCCAAGCGGAAGGTCTTCTCATCCTGGCAGGCTCCGTACGCCCTCACGTCGGTACAGGCCGGCGAGGTGGAGGCGGTACACGAGGTCACTACAGCCAACGTCTACCGCCAGCATCTCGTTCCAGTGGAGGGCCAGACCGATGTCTTGACCATGGGGCTCCCCTACATCTGTCCCTACAACGTCAACTCGATCATGAACCCGATCCTGGTCATGTGTCTGGGCCTTGGGTACTTCTTCAACCTGTACCGAGGCCGGCCGCTGGTCCGGGAAGGCGGCGTCCTCATAATGAGCCACCCCACCCCGTGGGAGTTTCATCCCGTCCACCACCCCAGCTACATCGACTTCTTTGAGCAGGTGCTAGCTGACACCACCGACCCGGTCGAGATTGAGCGCAAGTACGAGAAGCAGTTCGCCGAGGACGAGTGGTACATCCACCTGTACCGGAACTCCTACGCCTACCACGGTGTCCACCCCTTCTACATGTGGTACTGGGGCAGCCACGCCCTTCAACACCTCGGACGGGTGGTCGTAGTGGGCGGCGATCCGGCCGCAGTGCGCAGGATGGGCTTCCAGGCGGCCTCCACCCTGCAGGACGCCCTGGAAATGGCCTCCGACGTGGTCGGCCCACAGCCCACAGTCACCCACATCAAGAACCCGCCAATCCTGATGGCCGACGTCAGCTGAGCCGATGGGACAAGTGAGCCTCCGGGTGGCCAAGACCCGGGCCATGGTCGGGCGCTTCGGCTTCCCGTGGCAGGCAGCGCCAGTTCCCACTGGTGTCTCCCCGGTACCCTCCACCCGGCAACTGGGTGCCGACTACGACACCGCCTGGGCCCGCCGGTACCCGGCCCGCCTGGCTAGGGCCGCTCTCGTCGAGGGGGTGATGCGACCCACCATGTCAGCCATCGCCTCGCCCAACCGCCGGGGCCTGGACCGCCTCGACGACCTAGACGGGCCCGTGGTCTTCGTGGCCAACCACCACAGCCATGCCGACACGCCCCTGCTGCTCACCTCGATCCCCGAACCATGGCGCCACCGTGTAGTGGTCGGCGCGGCAGCTGACTACTTCTTCGGTAACCGGCTCAGCGGCGCTGTCTCGGCGTTAGCCATTGGTGCCGTGCCGATCGAGCGGACCAGGGTGGGCCGCCGGTCCGCAGACATGGCCCGCGATCTGATCGACGACGGGTGGAGCGTGCTGCTCTACCCAGAGGGCGGACGCAGCCCAGACGGGTGGGGACAGGAGTTCCGTGGCGGTGCTGCCTTCCTTGCCATCCGTTGCAAGGTCCCGGTAGTTCCGATCCACCTCCAGGGCACGGGGCGGATTTTACGTAAGGGCCGAACCCTGCCCCGACCGTCGCGGACCACGGTCACTTTCGGCGACCCGGTGCGAGCCAACGACGACGAGAACGCCCGGGCCTTCGCCGTCCGGCTCCAAGCTGCGGTGGCCACCCTCGGCGACGAGGCCTCTTCAGACTGGTGGCAGGCGCGCCGCCGGGCCCACGCCGGTACCTCACCTGGGCTCACCGGACCGGCCATCGGGGCCTGGCGCCGCGCCTGGGTGCTCGGTGACCGAAACCGAGGAATCGGCAGGAAACGCCCCCGATGGCCGGAACTCTGAGCTCAAAAGTCCACAATTCTGCATTCCAGCTCGAACTTCTATATTTCTTTAACCTCTCGCCCAAAGCCCGGGCCGAGTGAGTCCAGTAGTTTCCGAAATATTGACGGAATCGCGGCCAACGTCGGCCTTGCGTCCCCCGGATCCCACTATCCCGCCTACCAAACAAGACAAGCGAGATCAAAGATGACCGTCGCCGCCTCCACCCCTATTGAACTAATCCAGGGCGTGTACGCCACTCTTGACGAGCGTCTGGAGGTCGGCCGTCGTCGCATGGGAGGCCCGCTGACCCTGGCCGAGAAGATTCTGGTCAACCACCTGGACGACCCGGAGGACGCCGCCCTGGAGCGGGGCGTGTCGTACGTGGACCTACGGCCCGACCGGGTAGCCATGCAGGACGCCACGGCCCAGATGGCATGGTTGCAGTTCATGACCGCCGGCCTCGATGAGGTCCAGGCCCCGACAACCACCCACTGCGACCACCTCATCCAGGCCCGCGACGACGGTAAGAGGGACCTGGCGGCCGCCGTGGACGGTAACCGCGAGGTCTACAACTTCTTATCCTCGGTGTCTGCGCGCTACGGCGCTGGGTTCTGGAAGCCCGGCTCCGGGATCATCCACCAGGTGGTGCTGGAGCAGTACGCCTTCCCCGGTGGAATGATGATCGGCACCGACAGCCACACCCCGAACGCCGGCGGACTAGGCATGGTGGCCGTCGGGGTGGGTGGCGCCGACGCCGTCGACGTGATGACCGGGTTCCCGTGGAACGTGCGTTGGCCGAAGCTCATCGGCGTCCACCTGACCGGCCACCTGGACGGCTGGGCAGCCCCCAAGGACGTCATCTTGAAGGTGGCCGACATCCTCACCGTTGCAGGCGGTACGGGTGCCATCGTGGAGTACTTCGGTCCCGGCGCCCGCAGCCTGTCGGCCACCGGCAAGGGCACCATCTGCAACATGGGCGCCGAGATCGGTGCCACCACCTCATTATTCGCCTACGACGACGCCATGTCCCGCTACCTAAAGAGCACCGGCCGCGAGGCGGTGGCCGACGCGGCCGACGCCGTGGCCCATCACCTACGGGCCGACGACGAGATCGAAGCCAACCCGGGGGCCTTCTTCGACCAGGTCATCGAGATCGACCTGTCGACCCTGTCGCCCCATATCAACGGACCCCACACCCCCGACCTAGCCCGCCCGGTGGCCGAACTGGGTGCCGAGGCCGAACGAGAGGGCTGGCCGATGGTCGTCAGCGCCGGACTGATCGGCTCGTGCACCAACTCGTCCTACGAGGACATCACCCGGGCAGCCAGCATCGCCCGGGACGCCGTAGCTAAGGGGTTGACCGCTAAGGCGCCCCTGTTGGTCACCCCCGGGTCCGAACAGGTCCGGGCCACCATCGAACGCGACGGGCTGCTGGCCGACTTCGAGGCCCTCGGCGCCCGGGTGCTGGCCAACGCCTGCGGCCCATGCATCGGGCAGTGGGACCGCCAGGACATGGAGGACGGCGTCCCCAATTCCATCGTCACCAGTTACAACCGGAACTTCCCGAAGCGCAACGATGGCTACGCCACCACGCATGCCTTTGTGACATCACCGGAGACGGTCATCGCCCTGACCATCGCCGGTCGCCTCGACTTCGACCCGGCTTCCGACACCCTCACCAACGAGGCCGGTGAGGAGGTCCGCCTAGCTGTCGGCGCCGGTGAGGAGCTCCCATCTGCCGGGTTCGACCCCGGCGAAGAGACCTTCCAGGCGCCGCCGGAAGACGGCTCGTCAGTCGAAGTTTCTATCTCGCCGACCAGCGATCGATTGCAGTTGCTCACTCCGTTCCCAGCCTGGGACGGCGCCGACCTGACCGACCTGATGGTTCTGGTCAAGGCCCGAGACAAGTGCACCACCGACCACATCTCGATGGCCGGACCGTGGCTGCGGTACCGAGGCCACCTGGAGAACATCTCGGGCAACGTCTACATGGGGGCCGTGAACGCCTTTACCGGCGAGGTGGGCACCGGCTGGGACGCCACTGACGGTGGGACCCGCCCCTATCCGGAGATCGCCCGCCGCTACCACGAGGCCGGCATCGGCTGGGTGGCTATCGGCGACGAGAACATGGGCGAGGGTTCGTCGCGGGAACATGCTGCCATGGAGCCCCGGTTCCGTGGGGCAAAAGCGGTCATCGCCCGGTCGTTCGCCCGGATCCACGAGACCAACCTAAAGAAGCAAGGGATCCTGCCGCTGACCTTCGCTGACCGGGACGACTATGACCGGATCGGTCCCGAGGACCGCGTCTCGGTGGTCGGCCTGGACAGCCTTGCCCCCAACACGCCGGTTGAGGTCGTCATCACCTCGCCGGACGGCACCACAACCAGCATCACCACCAACCACACCTACTCCGCCAACCAGATCGAGTGGTTCAAGGCGGGCAGTGCCCTGAACCTGATCCGCCAACGCACCGACTCCTGATCTAGGTCAGGACCCCTCAGGTACCAGACGGGCGTTTACAACAACGTCACCGGTCCAAGCCCACGCAAGAACGCACGTAGCGTCGCCGAACCTCTGGGCATGGTGCTCCCACGGGTCATGGTGCACCGACTCCCCGACCACCTTCGGCTCCCACGGACCGTCGTCGCGCTGGAACAAGGCGGATCCGTGCAACAGGTGGTACGTCTCCTCGGCCGGGTGTTTGTGTCGCGGGTAGTGCAGGCCGGCTCCCCACACGCCCAGCCCCGCGCTGACCACGCTGGACTCGACCAGCCCACCGGGACCGATCACCCGCACATAGCCGTAGTTGTCCAGGAAGTGTTGCGACAACGTCGCCACGTATTCAGCGGTCTGGACCCAGTGAAGGGTCGGCGCCGCTGCTGCGAACGTCCGTAGCACCGGTCCTACGCCCGGAACGTCACTCTCCGGGTCGACGTCGGCCAGGAGCCGAGCCACCGGCAGGACCACCGGTTCGTTTACAACTACTTCGACGGTGTCTAAGGCGGCGGTTAGCAGACGCCCCACCTCGGACAGCATGGGGTACCGCTCGGCGTCAGGATGTCCGGCGTAGAACCCGGCCAGGGCGGCGACGAGGTCCCCTCGCAGGTCGGAGCTCACGACCTCTCGGTTCTTAGGACCAATCTGGCAGTTCGCCGATGTCAAAACGACCGGAGTCGATATCCGCGATTACGGGCCTCGGCCAGGGTGTCGGGCCCGAAGCACAGGAACCGCTCGCTGGCCATCAACTCGTCGAGCACGATGGCCAGGGCCTCCTCGTCATTCACCTGGTCCAGGTCGTAGACCTGCTGGGTACGTTTATCCCCGACGAAGCGGTGGTGGGCGAAGGCCGACGGTCGATCCATGGCCGCCGACGCTAGCCCGTCCCCCTTCAGGCACTACCCACTGCTGAAGAGGAAACGAGACGGGGGCGCGCCCGCCAAGGCACGCCCCCGTCATCTTGATCGTCTGGAATTCCCGGGGCGACCGTTCATGCCGGCAGGGACCAGTGCCGGCGGTCAGGTCCCGGGGGTGGATCGGCGTGGTTTCGCCGGGTGGTCCAGCGCCGCTCAGCGGCCGCCCACCTCCGAAGTCCCACATCTACTGCTGCTGATCTGGACCACCTCCTCTCCTCGGTAAGGCCGACCCTACGCTCCGTGGCAGGGCCTCGTCGAAAACCCCGACACTGGACAGTACGGCTCCGTACTGGGTCGCTTAGGTGGAGTGGTTGAACCTACTGAGTTGACCGAAACCCGGCCGTCAGCCGGAACGGGGCTCCTGGCGTTCGGCAGCCTGCACAGCCAACCGGTCCGCCTCGTCGTTCCACCGGTCACCCGAGTGACCCTTCACCCAGCGAAAGCCCACGTCGCCACGCGACCGGACCGCCTCGATGAGCGGCTCCCAGAGGTCGCGGTTAGCCACCGGTTCTCTTTTGGCGTTGAGCCATCCCGTCCGGAGCCACTTCTCCCACCAGGCGTCCCGAAAGCAGTGCACGACGTAGGTGGAGTCGCTGACCACCAGCAGCGGACCGTCAAAAGCCCGGACCGCTTCCATGGTGGCCGTTAACTCCATCCTCTGGTTGGTGGTCCGGGCGTCGCAGCCGGCAGCGAATGGGCCGTCAGGCACCACCCAGGCCCACCCGCCGGGCCCCGGGTTCCCCGAGCAGGCACCGTCCGTGAAAACAACCATCGGATCTCTGCTCGGGGTCGCCACATCGTCGGGGGGTTCAAAGAGGCGACCTACACCATTAGGAGACATGGTCGGCGACCCTACGGCTATCACCGGCCCGACCGGTGGAACCGGAATCGGGTCAAAGGCGGACCGTCACGTCCTGGCCAGTCCATGGAACGGGCCAGGGAGCTCAACGTGGGCAACACCTCACCCATCTAGACACCTAGGTCGACAACCTGGGACATCACGACAACATCTCCGCCCCCGGATGCACCGTCGCCGGTCAACCACGAATTGTTGATCCCCCAGCGCTAGGTTCGGACCATGCCCTCCCAGACCGGTTCCCTAGCCGTCACCGGCGACCCTGCCGCCGACCGTCTGCTGAACACCGACCCGCTGGCCCTGCTGGTCGGCATGCTGCTCGACCAGCAGGTACCCATGGAATGGGCCTTCCGGGGGCCGGCCACCCTGGTCAACCGACTTGGTGGCCTGGACGCTGGCACCGTCGCCGACATGGACCCCGAGGCCTTCCTGGAGGCCTGCCGGACTAAGCCGGCCATCCACCGCTTCCCCAGGTCTATGGCTGGCCGTATCCAGGACCTGTGCCGCCACCTGGTCGATCACCACGGCGGTGACGCAGCCGACATTTGGCGGGGAGCGTCCGACGGGGCCGACCTGTCGCGCCGGCTGCGGGCCCTGCCCGGCTACGGCGCCGAAAAGACAATGATCTTCGTGGCCGTCCTGGCTAAGCGCATGGGTGTAGCCCCCGAGGGTTGGGAGGCGGCTGCCGGCCCGTTTGCCGACGACGTGCCCCGGTCGGTCGCAGACATCGACAGCCCCGAGGCCCTAGCCACCGTGCGGGCCTGGAAGAAGGCCCAGAAGGCGGCCGGGAAGTCCAAGCAGGACTAGCCAGGCCGGAGTTCAGGTTCGAACGGTGCCGTCCGCTAGGGCGGCCGTGAACCACTCGTAGGTAGAGGCCAAACCCTCAGCCAGCTCGGTAGACGCCGTCCATCCCAATTCGGTCAAGCGGGAGACGTCCAGCACCTTGCGGGGCATGCCGTCCGGCCTCGATACGTCGAAGGCCAGGTCGGCCCCCGGGTACACCAGGTCGCGAACCGTCTCAGCCAACTCTCGGATGGTGAGATCCACCCCGGTCCCCACGTTCACGTGGCCGGCCTCCGAGTAGTGGTCCATGAGAAACAGGCAGGCGTCAGCTAGGTCGTCCACGTGGAGGAACTCCCGTCGGGCGTCGCCCGTGCCCCACACCCCGACCTCGGCCAGACCGGCCTCCCGGGCCTCATGGAACCGCCGCATCAGGGCGGGCAGGACATGTCCGCCCTCCAGGTCGAAGTTGTCGCCCGGTCCGTACAGGTTGGTGGGCATAGCCGAGATGAAGTCGTCGCCATACTGGCGGCGGTAGGTCTCGCACAGCTTGATGCCGGCGATCTTGGCCAGGGCGTAGCCCTCGTTGGTGGGCTCCAGCGGCCCCCCCAGCAGCGCTTCCTCGGCAATCGGCTGGTTAGCCAAGCGGGGGTAGATGCAGGAACTCCCGAGGTAGAGCAACTTCTCCACCCCGATCCGGTGGGCGGCCTGCACCACCGTGCCGTGGATCATCAGATTGTCGTAGAGGAACTCGGCTGGACGGGTGCTGTTGGCGTGGATGCCCCCAACCGTCCCGGCCACCAGGAACACGTATCTGGGTCGCTCCTCATCGAACCAAGCGTCCACCGCTGCCTGGTGGCGCAGATCCAGTGCCTCGCGGCCGACGGTTCTCACGTCGGTAAACCCGTCGACTTCCAGCCGGCGGACCACCGCCGAGCCGACCAGGCCACGGTGTCCGGCCACAAAGACCGGGGCCTGTCGGTCGATCATGGGGCGACGCTAGCCCTGCGTGGCCGACGGGTCAGCCGGGTCACCGATAGCTCCCATGGCCGTCAGGTAGGTGCCCAACAGCTCGGCTGCCATGGCAGCCGAGACGGCATCCAGGGGGTCGTCTCCCCCTCCGGCCCGTGCCACCACGTGCTCCAGGGCGTTGTCCAGCGGGGCCACCACATCCGACGGGTCGTCGTCCAGGGCCCCGTCGCCCAGTTCTTGGCCGTGATCGGTGACCAGGCCTGCAGCGTCGAAGACCTCCAGATACCAACCGACAATGTTGATGACGTCGTCGCGGCTGAGCTGGCTGGCCGCCTCGGCTGGCAAGCGTTCGGCGATCCAGTCCACGGCGTCATCGACCTCCAGCACCACCGGCATGGCCGACTCCTCGAGGCGCCGGACGGCCGAGCCCACGGCGACCAGGGCGATGGCAGCCACCAGGACGGTGCCGAACGTGAGGAAAAGCCAGATCACGGCCTGATCATGCCAGCGGGCAGTGGTCCTCCGTCGGCAGCGTCCGGACGACAGTAAGAGGGTCCGGTGACTGGGGAAGGACCCCTGTGGGGTCCCGGCTCAGATACCGATGCGCTGGGCCAGCAACTCGCGATGATACGTCGGGTCGCCGAACAGCAACTCGGAGCTCTTGGCCCGCTTGAAGTAGAGGTGGGCAGGGTGCTCCCACGTGAATCCGATACCTCCGTGGATCTGAATGTTCTCGGCCGTGGTATGGAAGTAGGCCTCGGAGCAGTACGCCTTGGCCAGAGAGGCCACTGACGGCAACTCGTCGTTCAGCTCGGCGGCGCACCATCCCGCGTAGTAGGCGGCCGACTTGGCCGACTCCACCTCGAGCAGCATGTCGGCGCACTTGTGCTTGATGGCCTGGAAACTGCCGATGGGGCGGCCGAACTGCACCCGGTCCTTGGCGTACTGCACCGCGGTGTCCAGACAGACCTGGGCACCGCCGACCTGCTCGGCGGCTAGGGCCACCGCGGCGAGGTCCAGTACCCGCTCCAGGACGGCCCATCCGCCGCCCTCGGTACCGACCAGGGCGGCTGACACGCCGTCGAACTCGAGGCGAGCCTGCTTGCGGGTCATGTCCATGGTGGCCAAGGCGGTACGGGTGAGGCCATCAGCGTCCCCGTCCACCCGGAATAGCGACACGCCACCCGGGGTGCGGGCGGCCACCAGCACTAGGTCGGCGATGTGGCCGTCCAGCACGTACATCTTGGTGCCAGTCAGGGTCCAGCCGTCTCCGTCGGCAGTGGCCTCCATGGCGATACCGGCCTCGTCCCACTTCCCACTCTCCTCGGTGAAGGCCAGCGTTGCGATGGTGGACCCCGAGGCGATGCCAGGCAGCAGGTCGGCCCGGGCGTCGTCGTCGCCTGAGTGGATGAGCGTGTTGGCGGCCAACACCACGGTGGAGAAGAACGGAGCGCACAGCAGTGCACGGCCCATCTCCTCCATGACCACGATGAGTTCCACGTAGCCGTAGCCCTGTCCACCGTGCTCCTCGGGGATAATCAGGCTCTGCAGACCCAACTGCTCGGCCATCATCGACCAGGTTTCGGCGTCGTAGCCGTCCTCGGTCTCCATGAGTTCGCGGACGGTGGCCTCCGCGGAGTAGTTGTCCAGGAACTGGCGCACGAACTCACGCAACTGGTCCTGTTCCTCGCTGAAGGCGAAGTTCATCTGCGTTCTCCCCGCTTGGGACCCGGCTGAAATGACGGCGGAACGACGCCGTCGACGGCACGGTTCTACCAGCCGTCATCCATGGCGGCGACATCGGGCGGTAGCCCACCAACCGTCCGGACCTAAGCCCGGAGGTGGCCCGTCGACCTACCCAGGCACCAAGATGTCACCATGAGCGATACCCCCTCCCCGACCCGTCCGACCTCCCCCCACGCCGGTCCCTGTCATCACGTCGACCACCCGCGGCCGGCCGTCCCCGGGGTGTCGCTCCACTGGTGTGACGAACAGGCCGAGATCCACCGAATCGTGGTGGGCGACTTCGATAACAACGTCTTCATCCTCCGGTGTCGCCAGACCGGCGAATCGGTACTGATCGACGCGGCCAACGAGCACGACAAGCTGCTCGAACTGTGCCGGGCCCTCGACGTCCGGTCCGTGTTGGAGACCCACGGCCACTTCGACCACATCCAGGCTGTTCCGGCCGTCCGGGAAGCCGGCTACCGGGTGGCGGTCACTGCCGACGACGCGGCCATGCTCCCCAGCTACGACGACGTCCTGGAGGACGAGATGGTCCTGCAGGTGGGTCGCCTCCGGCTCCATACCATCTGCACGCCGGGACATACGCCGGGGTCCATCTGCTTCCGGTTGGAGGGGTCGCCCATCCTGTTCTCTGGCGACACACTGTTCCCCGGAGGTCCGGGCGCCACCTCGTTTGAGGGCGGGAGCTTCGACGCCATCATCGAGTCCATCGACCGCCGTCTTTTCGCCTCGCTCCCGCTGGACACCATCGTCCTGCCTGGCCACGGTCTGGACACCACGATCGGCAGCGAGCGACCCTGCCTGGACGAGTGGGTGACCCGAGGCTGGTGAACCGGGCCCGGATTTCCCCTATCGCCATAGTGGTAATCCCGCCCGGTCCATAGACTTGAAGCGTGTCCGACACCCGCGGCTCTGAGCCAATATTCGAGGTCACCGACCTCCACGCCTCGACCACCGACGGTGTCGAGATCCTCCGCGGCGTCGACCTAGTGGTCCACCCCGGTGAGATCCACGCTCTCATGGGTCCTAACGGTTCCGGCAAATCCACCCTGGCCTCCGTGCTGCTGGGCAGCCCTGAATACGAGGTCACCTCCGGGTCAGTCCGGTTCCGGGGTGACGAAATCACCGACTGGTCACCCGACGTGCGGGGCAAGGCCGGCATCTTCCTGGCCTTCCAATATCCGCTGGAGATCGCCGGAGTCTCGGTCATCAACTTCCTGCGCCAGGCACTGTCGGCTCGGAAGGGCCTGGACCTCTCGGTTCTGGAACTGCGGTTGTCGATCATGGACTGGATGGATCGCCTCGGCATGGACCCGTCGTTCGCCGACCGGTACGTCAACGAGGGCTTCTCCGGCGGCGAGAAGAAGCGCAACGAGATCCTCCAGATGGCCATCCTGGAACCCGAGATGGCCATTCTTGACGAGACCGACTCTGGCCTAGACATTGACGCTCTGCGCGTGGTGGCTGACGGCGTCAATGAGGTCCGGAACGACCGGACCGGGATGGGTGTGCTGGCCATCACCCACTACCAACGCCTGCTCGACCTCCTGCGCCCCGACGTGGTCCATATCCTGATTGACGGCCAGATCGTGGAGCGGGGGGATTCGGAGATCGCCGAGCGGCTCGAGCGTGAGGGCTACGAGGCCTTCCGGTAGGTCGGAGTGGATCGATGACCACCACCACCCTCGACGTTGCCGCCATCAAGGCCGATTTCCCGCTGTTAGGACGTGAGGTGCACGGGTGCCCCATCGTCTATCTGGACTCGGCGGCCACCTCCCAGAAGCCCCGTCAGGTGCTGAATGCCCTGAACCGGTACTACGAGGAGATCAACGCCAACATCCATCGCGGCGCCTACCACATTGCCGAACAGGCCACGACGGCCGTTGAAGACTCTCGGGCCGCCCTGGCTCGTTTCGTGGGTGCCCCGGAGACCACTGAGATCGTCTTCGCCAAGAACGCCACCGAAGCCATCAACCTGGTGGCCCACTCGTGGGGCCGGACCAACCTGGGCTCGGGTGACGTCGTGCTGCTCACCGCGATGGAACACCACGCCAACATTGTGCCGTGGCAACAGCTAGCTGCTGAGCGGGGCATCGAGGTGCGGTGGATCCCGGTGGGCGATGACGGGAACCTCGACCTCTCGGACCTGGACCGCCTGCTGGACGGTGTCCGCCTGGTCGCAGTTTCGGCCGCCTCCAACGTGCTGGGTACTCTGCCCCCGATCCGCCGGATCGCCGACGCCGCCCACGGCGTTGGCGCCCTATGCCTGGTCGACGCCAGCCAGTGGGTTCCCCACCAGCCCACCGACATCGCCGCCTGGGACTGCGACTTCGTGGTCTTCACCGGTCACAAAATGTGCGGCCCCACCGGGGTCGGCGTGCTGTGGGGGCGTAGCGACCTGCTGGACGCAATGCCACCCTTCCTGGGCGGCGGCTCAATGATCCGTAACGTCACCTTCGATGGCTTCACTCCGGCCGAGGTGCCGGCCCGCTTCGAAGCCGGAACCCAGCCCATCGCCGAGATCATCGGCCTGCATGCCGCTGTGGAATACCTGGAGGCCATCGGGATGGAGGCCATCCGTGATCACGAGCGGGACCTCACGGCCTACGCATTGCGCACTCTCTCCGAGCGCCTCGGCGAGGACTTGGTCATCCACGGCCCCGACAAAGCCGAGGGTCGGGGAGGCACCCTGTCGCTGGCCTACCGGGACATCCATCCCCACGACCTCAGTCAGGTTCTCGACCAGCACGGCGTTTGCGTGAGGGCTGGCCACCACTGTGCCAAGCCCCTCATGGCCGTCCTGGGCGTGAACGCCACGGCCCGGGCCTCTCTCTACCTTTACAACGACGAAGCCGACGTGGACGCGCTGGCCGACGCGCTGGTAGATGCCGGCGACTTCTTCGCTTTCTAGGAGGACCAGACCGTGGCCGGACTTGAAGACCTCTACCGCGAGATCATCCTCGACCACTACCGCAATCCCCGGAACCGGGGGGAATTGGAGACCCCACCGGCCAAAGTGGCCGAGGGGTACAACCCGCTGTGCGGCGACGAGATCCAGGTCTACCTGATGGTCACCGACGGAGTGATCTCCGACATCCGGATCGGCGGGCAGGGCTGTTCTATCAGCCAATCCTCGGCCTCGATGATGACCACGGCGGTGGTCGGCCTGACCCCTGGCGAGGCCCGCGAAGTGCTGCGCTCCTTCAAGGAGATGATGTCAATCCACGAGCACGGCCTGGATGGCGAGGCCGGCCCATCCGACCAGGGTCCGGGTCCGTCCGACCTAGGCGACCTGGAGGCCCTCCGGGGCGTAGTGAAGTTCCCGGTGCGTATCAAGTGCGCCACTTTGGGGTGGAACACCCTGGACCAGGCACTGGAGCAAATCGACGCCTGACCGTAGACCGCTGACCATCTCTTATTGGCCGCACTCTGCTCGTCGTCAGGTGGGCTAACCGCCGATCGGCTCTGGCGGATTGACGGAGAGGTCTCCGCCGAAGCCCGGCCCTAGGATCTCGACCTCAGAGAAGCGCGTTGACCGCCTCGGCGAAGGCCAGGTCAAGGCGTGTCAGGCCGCCGCTGCTGTGGGTGGTCACGGCGATCTCTACACGGTTCCACGAGTTGGACCAGTCGGGATGGTGTTGGAGCGCCTCGGCAATATCGGCCACCTGGGTCATGAAGGCGAAGGCCTCGGCGAAGTCGGTAAACGCCCAGGAGCATCGGAGATGGTCGCCGTCCACCTGCCAGCCAGGCAGCCGGGTCGCCAGGTCGGCCCGCTCGTCGTTGGTGAGGAGAGTCCGGTCGGTCACGGTTAGAGCCTCGGTCGGTTCAGTCAGGCCAGCGGATCAGCGAAAGGGTCGTCGCCGAACCCCGCCTGGTGGGTGATGCCGACCGGCAGGTCAACCAGCGTCCCGGTCTCGCCCAGCACTCCGACGTAGCCCTCAGCTTCTAGTCGCTCGGCCAGCTCGGGTCCGCCACTGGCGTGGATCCGGCCCCGAGCCAGGACGTGAACCCGGTCGGGCTCCAGCACCTCCAGCAGCCGGCTGAAGTGGGTGATGGCCAGTACTCCCAGACCGTCCTCGTCGGTGGCCTCCTGGATCCGCCGAGACACAGTGGTCAGAGCGTCCACGTCGAGACCCGAGTCGATCTCGTCCAGCACGGCGTACTTCGGTCTGAGCGCCCCCATCATCAGGGCCTCGTTTCGCTTTTTCTCACCGCCAGAGAGATCCACGTTGACCGGTCGGGCCAGGAATCGATCGTCAAAGCCGATGCGGGTCGCCTCGGCGACCAGAACTTCGTTGACTCCCTCGGTGCTGCGGCCAGCGGCCCGCGCCGACTCGGTCACCACCGACTCCAAGCTCACCCCAGGCACTTCAGTTGGGTGCTGGAGGGCTAGAAACAGCCCAGCCCGGGCCCGTTCCCATGTGGGTAGACCCAGTAGGTCGACCCCGTCCAGGGTCACCGACCCTTCGGTCACCTCGTATCCCGGCCGGCCCATCAGGACGTGGGACAGGGTCGACTTGCCCGAACCGTTGGGTCCCATCACGGCGTGGACCTCACCCGGGCGGATCTCGAGGTCAATCCCGTGGAGGATCTCGGTCTCGCCCACCCGGGCCGACAGCCCCTCGATCCGCAACACCCGCTTGCTCACTGCCTGAGCTCCGGGGCCAACTCGACCAGGACGTCATCACCGTCGATCACGGCCGAATGGACGGCTACCGGCTTGAGGGCGGGCAATGTCAGGGCCTCCCCTGTCTCCAGGTCGAACAGGCTGCCGTGCTTCCAGCACTCGAGGGCGCACTCCTCGGCGTCTACCTCGCCCTCGGCTAGGGACACCTCGGCGTGGCTGCACGTGTCGTCAATGGCGTGCACTCGATCGCCAAGGCGCACAAGAGCTACCGGCCGGCCGTCCACGATGACGCGGCGTGCGGCTCCGTCGTCCAGTTCGCCCCAGCCACACACCCGCACGCCGGTCATGATGCATCCTCCTCGCCGGCCGTCCGGCGATCTAGGCGTTCGGCCAATGCCTCACGCAGCGTCTCGGCCACTGCGGGATGCGGCGCGGCAGCGGCCACGTCCTCGAAGAAGCCCTCTAGTAGGAGGCGTTCCGCCACCCCGGTCGGGATGCCCCGGCTCTCCAGAAAAAACCGTTGGTCCTCATCGACTGGCGACACGGTGGAGGCGTGGCTGCACACTACGTCGTCGGTTTCGATCTCCAGGTTGGGCACGCTCTTCGCCCAGGCGTTCGGTGAGAGTTTTACGTTTCGGTTGGTCTGGTGGGCGCTCGTCCGCACCGCCTCGGGCCTCACCCGAATGAGGCCCGAGTACACGGACCGAGACGATCCGTCCACTGCCCCCTTGAAGGTCAGCTCGCTGGTCGTATCAGGCGCCGCATGGTCCTGGAAGGTTCGGAAGTCGAGCATCTGGTCATCCTCTCCGTAGTAGGCGGCAGCCAGGCGACCTTCAGCACCGCGACCGGCCAAGCGGCAATCCACCCGGGTTCGGGCGTAATCGCCGCCGAGAGCCACAGCGAACGTCTCCACGGTGCCCGATTGGTCCACTCGGAAGGCCTGGTGGGCCAGTTGCCAAACTCGGGGGCCCATTTCCTGGATCACGGCGTGGCGGAGGTAGCCGTGGCTTCCCACGGTGGCCTCCAAAACCGGTACCACCAGGGACCCCACCTCGGTTGACGTGTGGAGCTCGACCACAGTGGCCGCAGCGTCGTCGCCGACCCGGATGATCACCCGGGAGAACACCGCAGCGTCGTCGGCGTCAGTCAACACCACCACGACCACTGGGTCCTCGAGGCGGACACCGTCGGGGACGAGCACGGCTACCGGCTCGGGCCCGAAGGCCCGGTTCAGGTGGCCGAACAGGTCCACCGGCACGTCCAGTGCCGCCCCTAGGTGATCGGCACCGTCGTCCAGGTCGGCGATCGGACTGACTGTTACACCGGCGTCGACCGCCTCTGCATTCAGGGTGACGTCGACCAGCCAGCCGTTCCGAACCACTACCACTGCCGACATCAGCCCAAATGCGGCCAAGTCCCGCTCCACGACGGTGTCCACGGCCCGCTGTCGCTTCAGCGGCGTATACCGATCGAGGTCCAATTCACCGATACGCGAGTAGCGCCAGACCTCTTCGTCGGTGCTCGGAGCCTCAATGTCGGACAGGCGGTTCAACGCGGTTCGGCGGACCTGGGCCAGCCATTCCGGTCCGGGGAGTCCGGCCGAGACCTCAGCGGAGAAGGCGTTCAGGGCGGTACCTCACCGACGTCCCTGCTGGACGTCGGACAACTAAGGCGGGTGGGCGGATGTCGGTCGGAATCGGGCTCCGACCGGGATTTACCCTATCGCCGTAGGAGTAATTCCCTGCGGGAGCCGGTCAGTCACGGTGGAGGTGGGCCAGACTCCCCGGTTCGATCTGGCACGACGCCTCGTAGGCCTCGACATCGGCCTCCTTGAGCCGGATGACCCGGCCGATCCGGTAGGCGGGTAGTTCGCCCCGGTCGATGAACCGGTAGACGGTCTTGGTGGCCACCCCGAGGCGTCGAGCGGCGTCCTCGGTGCTCATCCACACCGGTCCTCCGGCCATCCCAGTGTCCCCTTCTGTCATCTCGGTGAATCTACATTCCTTTCAGCTCATGTGTTCCGGCGTGGTGGTGATGTGGATGGCGCTGGAGGGTCGGGGTCGGGCGACGGTATGGTCGCCGCCGTGTCCCGCCGCCGCAACGTCCTCCTGGACCAAGCCTCGGGCGAACCGGTGCCGCTGGGAACACCGAACCGACTCGAGGGCACGGAACCCCCTAGTTCGGTGGACGAAGGAGTCGCGGAGCGGGAACTCCGGGACCGAATCCTGTCGGCCCCCAGCGGAATCGGCCGCTGGCTCGCTGCCGTGGCAGCCACCGTGGCTTGTGTCGCCCTGGCCGCGGCTCTGTTCGTGGTGTTCCAGGTAGCCGACGAGGAGCAGCCTCCCCCATTACCGCCGGTGCTGGTCACCGACGAGGGACCGGTGTTGATCCACGAGGGCGCCCGATACCAGCTGGGCCTCCCCGGCGACATCGCCGTGATCCGGACGTGCGATGGGCAGTCCCACGCCTGGCTGCTACGCCCGTCTACGGGCGCCATTTACAGGTTTGACGTGTGGGCCGAGGAAGAGACGGCCACCACCCGGCCCATCCGGATGGTGATCGACGCCGTGGATCTGGTCCTGATGCGGAGCCTGGGGTGCACAGACGTTCACGCCCGGACAGCCGACGGCGACTCGATCCCGTTAACCACCGGTTCCTAAACCCACTCGACGCCAGTCAGCAGACTCGGGTCCAGATGCCGCGGGGCACGGGTCGGCGTCGGTCGCCATATCGGCCATCGTGGCATGCCCGCTCCGGGCCTGATGGACTCGGGGCGTGCTCAGCGTCGAGTTGGAGTCCCCAGTCACTGGCGTGGTCTGGAAGGTGGTGGCCGATGTCGGGACCGCGGTGGCACCCGGGGATCCCGTGGTTGTCGTGGAGTCCATGAAGACCGAGATTCCCGTCGAGTCGACCCGGACTGGGACGGTGACCGCCATCCTGGTCTGCGAAGGCGACCGGGTTTCCGAGGACGATCCGGTGGCCGTCGTCGAGACGGCCTGAGGGGCCGGACCGGTCAGGGCCGGTAGGGGAACCCGGTCGGGCCTGGGGTACGTAGCGGCGCCGCCAGGTTGGCGAACTCGCACAGCAAGGGACGGGTGTCGCGAGGGTCGATGATCTCCTCAACCAGAAACGCCTCGGCGGTTCGGAACGGCGATCGGACGCTGTTCAAGCGCTCGGTAATCTCCTCCAGCAGAGTGTCGGGATCGTCGGAGGCCTCCAGGTCGGCCCGGTAGGCGGCCTCTACCCCACCCTCGACGGGCAGCGAGCCCCAGTCACCGGACGGCCACGCGTATCGGTACTGGAACCGGTGTCCCGGTGAGTGGGCGGCGCCGGCCACCCCAAACGCTTTGCGGACCAGGATCGAACACCATGGCACGGTGGCCTGGTACACAGCGGCCAGCGCCCGGGCCCCGTGGCGAATAGTGGCCTGCTCTTCGGCTTCCGTCCCGATCACAAACCCCGGGTTGTCCACCAGGTGGACGACCGGTAGGTGAAACGTCTCCGCCAGGTCCACAAACCGGCAGACCTTCTGCGACGAGTCGGCCGTCCAGCCTCCGCCGTAGTGATAGGGGTCCCCAGCCATCAGGGCCACTGGCCACCCGTCCAAGCGAGCCAACCCACAGATGGCGGAGCGACCGAAGGCCTTCCCCATCTCGAAGAACGAACCATCGTCGACCACCGAGTCGATAATCACCCGCATCCGGTACACCTGCCGGCGGTCTCGGGGCACCAGGTCGGCCAGGGAGTCGTCGGTGCGATCTGGGTCGTCGGTGGTCGGTCCCCGCTCAGCCACCTCGTATACCGAGGACGGCAAGTACGAAAGGAACTGGCGGGTCCGTTCGAAGGCCTCGGCTTCTGAGCCCACCTCGTCGTCGACCGCGCCGTTCCGGGTGTGAATCCGACTGCCTCCGAGGTCCTCCCTGTCGACCTGTTCGGCACCCAACCGGTTGACCACAGGTGGGCCGGCGACAAAGAGGTGAGACATCCCCTTCACCATCATCGAATAGTGACTGGTCACCGCCCGGGCCGCTCCCAGGCCAGCCACCGATCCCAGACACAGGGCCACAGTCGGCACGGTGGCCAGGTTGGTCACCACGTGCTCCCAGCCCGGGTTCAACGGCACATAGGTGCGGGCGCCGCGGCCGTATCCCCCGTCGCCGTCCGAGACTTTCTTGGACGGGTCCGAGTCCATGGTCCGCACCGACCCTCCTCCTCCCGTGCCGTCGATGAGACGCACGATGGGGAGCCGCAGTTCGCCAGCCATCTTCTCGGCGGCCACCTGCTTGCCGATGATCGCCGCATCGGCCGCCCCTCCGCGCACTGTGAAGTCGTCGGCGGCCACCACCACCGTGCGGCCATCCAGGCGGGCCCGACCGAACAGGAAGTTGGCTGCCCGCAAGTCGACAAGGGCACCCTCGTCGTCGTAGGTGGGGCTACCGGCAATCTTGCCGATCTCGTGGAACGACCCCTCGTCGACCAGGGCATCGATGCGCTGGCGCACGTCCATCTTGCCCCGTTCATGCTGTCGGGCGACCTTCTCCTCGCCGCCCATCCGCTCGGCCAGCGCCTCCCGTTCGCAAAGTTCGGCTAATTCCGGATCCCATTCGGCCACGGTTTGTCCTCCGTCGGTCGTCTTAGGCAGGCCGTAACTCGGTGAGCGACCGTGTGTTGTCTCGCATCACTAGTCGCCGGTCGCCGTAGTCCAACTCCTCCACCTCGGCCAGGTAGTCCAGCGGACTAGGGAGCCCCTCGATGTGAGGCCAGTCCGAACCGAACACCACGTGGTCCGCCCCCATCAGCTCGATCAGCTCGTATACGTCGTCCTCCCAGAAGGGGTTCATCCAGACGTGCCGAC
>ENA-UPTF01000201-UPTF01000201.1-marine-metagenome-genome-assembly--contig:-NODE-201-length-42514-cov-3.894502_pt1 | contig 42514 bp, 40 predicted proteins | sample MGYA00238166_ERZ767019 | MGnify/ENA primary metagenome ERZ767019 (study PRJEB28930, sample SAMN06266391) | marine metagenome | isolation source: Sea water from 250 m depth | place: Atlantic Ocean | study... | reverse complement strand
TAGGGCCGCCCTCATCGGATGTGGTGTCACGACTGGGGTTGGCGCAGTCTTCAAAACAGCGAAAATTGAACCGGGTTCGACAGTCGCAGTCTTCGGGGCCGGCGGTATAGGTCTCTCTGCGGTTCAAGGGGCACGCATTGCAGGAGCCGGCCGCGTTATCTCCGTAGACGTCACCGACGACAAACTCGAGACTGCCCGGGCGGTGGGTGCAACCGACACAGTAAATGGCGCCGAAACTGACGCGGTTGCTGCGATTCATGAGATGACAAAAGGTGGTGTTGATTACGCCTTCGAGTGCATCGGCCTCAAGTCCACATGTGAGCAAGCATGGTCCGCCTCAAAATTGGGGGGAACGACCGTCATCGTTGGCATGATGCCGTTCGGGGAGAAGATCGAAATTCCGGGCTATGAAGTCTTCATGATGGAAAAGCGGCTGCAGGGTTCGATGATGGGATCCAATTCGTTTCGGGTTGACATGCCTCGCTACATCGACATGTACCTAGACGGTCGGTTGATGCTTGACGAAATGATTTCCAGTCACATTCACCTTGAGCAAATCAACGAGGGATATGAGCAGATGCGCCAACGCGTAGGCGCTCGGACAGTGATCGACTTCAACTGATCGCCGCGACCGTCGACAACTGAGTAGAGAGGCTCCGCGGATCATGGAAGTTAATGGCAAGGTAGCGGTCGTCACCGGAGCGGCCAGCGGAATGGGTTTCGCCATGGCCGAAACTTTCGCCGGTGCTGGGATGAAAATCGTACTGGCCGACATTGAAGAAGCCGCACTGGAACAAGCCGTGGAACAGCTAGCCGGAGCTGGTCACGACGCCATCGGGGTTCGGACCGACGTTTCACGGTTATCTGAAATAGAAGCCCTCGCCGATGCCACGATCAAACAGTTCGGTGGAGTACACGTGCTCTGCAACAACGCCGGTGTGGGCGTAGGTGCACCCGTTGGAGGGACCTCGATAGCGGATTGGAAATGGACTCTCGACATCGATTTGTGGGGACCGATCTATGGTGTCGAAATCTTCCTCCCTCTTATCGAAGAGCAGGGCGAGGGACACATCAATTCGACTGCCTCCATGGCCGGTCTCTACGCTGGAGCGTCCCTTGGGGCATATAACGTCGCAAAACACGGAGTCGTGGCCCTTATGGCATCGCTTGAGCGCGACCTCCGATGGCGCGAGTCAAAAGTTCGCGCCTCGGTGCTGTGCCCCGGACCTATCAATACAAATATTGTCGATAGCGAACGAAACCGAGACCCTGAAGACGCAGCGCGACACGTGGCTTCGGCACAAGGCCAAAAATTCTGGGAATTCTTGACTCGCACGTTGGCAAGCGGAATGGACCCCAGCGAAGTGGGACCCATGGTGCTTGATGCCATTGTCGAGGAAAAGTTTTGGGTTCTTACTCACCCGGAGATGGGGGAGATAGTTACCGGTCAGAACAGGGCCATGCTCGATGACCAGAGACTGACCCGGTAGCGCCTCCAACAATCTGAGAACAGTCAAAAATCTAAGAATATGTAGAAAAACGGCTTGCTTGCTACATACTTGTGCCGAGTGAGTAACGCCCGATCTGCATATGAACCGAATGTTTGGAGCGTTGTTCCACTAGAGGTGGAAGCTCAAGAATCACGGCAAAGCAACTCCTACCGTCGTTTGTTGCTATGGGTGATCGCCTTGGCGGTTCTTGGCTTCGGATCTCTCATGACGCTGGTTACTGCAGCGCTTCCAACCATCGCCGCGGACCTGGACACCACAACTACCACCGCTGGATGGGTGCTAACAGGGCTGATGCTCGCAATGGCGGTAGGCACTCCGGCGGGAGGAAAGCTCGGCGACATCTACGGACACCGAAACACCTTCCTCTTCGGGTTGGTAGGGATGACCATAACCATGTTTGCGAACTATTGGGTCTGGAACATCGGGTCCTTCATTGCCGTGCGAGTGCTTTTCGGCATAGCCGGCGCTCTTTTAATGCCGAGCAGTATGGCCTTGCTCATGTATGCCTTCGGGGTCGAGCAGCGAGCAAAAGCCGTCGGCTGGTTCCAGTTCGCGATGACGGGTGCCCCCACCCTGGGAGTTGTTGTAGGTGGACCGCTGATCGATCTTTTGGGATGGAGGTCAATCTTTGTTGTGTTTGGGGTGCTTGGAGCGTTAGCGACAATTATCGCTGCCTTCGTCGTGAAACCAATTCCAAAAGGTCCGAGGCTGTCCATCGATTGGCAAGGAGCACTGCTTTTGGCCAGCGCGACCCTGCTCGTCCTGCTCGCAATAACCCGCATACCCAGCGTCATCCGATCCGGTGCCTCACCGGTCACTGACGTTCCCACCATCGCGATGGTTGCCGTGAGTTTGGCGCTCTACCTGAGCTTCGTTGTTTGGGAACAGCGTGTGCCTTCGCCACTGCTTGACGTTCGGTTATTCAAGAAACCTACATTTGCCCTGCCCCTAGGCTCCGCTGCCTGTAACCAATTCGCGTATATGGGCGCATTCGTAGTGATCCCCAGTGTTCTTCAAGGACCTTACGGCTACTCAGTCGGCGCGGCGGCACTGTTGATGGTTCCGAGACCTGGTGTCTTCGCTTTAGCCTCCCCGCTTGGAGGAACCTTGGTGACCAAAATAGGTATGCGGGGCCCAATGATCGCAGGTTCCACGGCCATGATTTTCTCGATGTTGGCATTCGCGTACGGAAGCGCACCTGTGAACTTCGGTTTGACCTTCATCATGATCGGTCTCGTTCTCTCAGGAGTTTCAGCTGGCATCGGCTCGCCGGCGTATCAGACGATGGTCGCTAACTCCGTCGACGATTCCCACCTGGGAATCGCAAACGGAATGAACCAGACAGTCATGTGGATGGGAATGATCCTCGGGATTCAGTCGATGTTGGCGTTCGCTGGTACCGACTTAACACCGACGCGCCTCAAAGCCACGTTCATCTTCGCGGCCTCGGTAGCCGCTATCGGATATTTGGCTCCTATTTTCGCGGCACGACCGAATACCAGCGCTTGACTGCTCAACTTTTCGACCCGCCGCACGCGCCATCGGTAAGACTGGGCACATGGCATTTCGAATTGACCTCGAGACCATCGAACTCGAACCCGACGGCGAAGTACTCCGAATCTGGTTGAACAGGCCTGAGTCGCGCAACGCTCACAACCAGAAAATGGTTGAAGAGGTCGGTGACTTGTTCATCAAGTTGAACAGTCAACCCGAATATCGGATCGCTGTTCTCGGAGGCCGCGGGAAATCGTTTTGCGCTGGAGCAGACCGCAAAGAACAGGCCCCGAAGGCCATGAACGATCTACACGACCGATACATCGGGCAACTTGGCCGACGCGCGGCCCGCGCCATCGAAGACTGTGAAATGGTAACTGTTGGCCGGATCCAGGGTCACGCGATCGGCGGCGGTTGTTGCTTCGCGACGTCATGCGATTTTCGAATAACAACTCTCGACACCCTCTTTTACGTCCCCGAAGTCGAACTCGGCGTGCCACTCCCATGGGGGGCAACTCCCAGACTGATCCACGAAATTGGCGCAGCTCGAGCACGACAGATGCTGATGACTAGCGAGCGCATTGATGGAACAAAGGCAGCAGAGTGGGGACTCGTGCATGAAGTGGTACTAGATGAAGCGGAGCTCGATAACGCTGTAGACCGATGGGTAGAGCGGCTCCTGTCTCTCCCGGCGATGTCGCTTCAAATGTCGAAATACCAAATGCGCGGCTACAGCCAGATGAGCCGAATGGGCGACCTGTCGGAATTCGACGGGGACGCCTCAGCGCGCGCGTCGCGAACGCTCGACGCTCAGGCGCGCTTCGGAACCTTCGGTTAAGAACCCCCGACCGACATCTGACAGTTAGTTTCGGACGTCAATCTTCTGAAACGCCTTCTTCGCTGCTTGGATGCCTTCCACTGCGCGGGGAATTCCGCCGTAAATAGTCATTTGGACCATTATTTCTTCGATCTCTTTACGAGTGAGCCCATGGTTGAGCCCGGCAGGAACGTGAAAGGCCAATTCTTCCACCCGACTTAACGCCGTCAGAATTGCAATCACCACGAGGCTACGGTCCCGACGGTTTAACTCATCGCGGGCCCATAAATCACCGAACGCCCAATGATAGGCAATGACACCCACCTCTCCCAGATGCTCCACTACCGCCGCGAAGTCAGTCTCAACGTCATCGGCGCATCGCCCAGCGGTAAGGGTTTTACGGACGTCATGTGCACGCATTCGGCGCTCGGAATCATCGAGATGCTCTGCTCCTTGGCGTTCCGGCAATCGATCGACGCCGTCGATCTGACAGAAACGGTCTGAAGCCACTCTTGAAGCCTGCATCGCCATAGGGAAGCCCGCGTATGCAGCCACCTGGATGATCACCTCCTCAATCTCGGCTCGCGAAAGGCCGTTATTCAATCCCACTTGGGTATGTAGCGATAGTTCCTCGGTGCTGCCGATAGTTGCCAGCACTGAGATGACAATCAGACTGCGGTCGCGGCGACTCAACTGCGGACGAGACCAAACGTCCCCCATCACGACGTCGAAAGCGAAGCTTCCTAAGGCACCGTGCTGTCGGCGGAACGAACGAGCCCCACGTTCGGGGTCCTCCACGGAGCCGCCCATAAACGCGTCGAAGACTTCTAGAGCAGCCTCATGTCGCTCTTGATAACTACGATTTTGCATTATTCCCCCTCGAACCGATGTTGACAGTGCAGCACATCGCGTGCCTGGTCGTCGCCCGCGTGCAATGAACGGCGCTACGCGACGTCTTCAACGTTTCTCCCTCGCGCACCAGGCTGGTCGAATGATCGCTGACACAGAAGTTTTCAACCTCTAGCTGGATTGGGTTGCCGACCGACGTAGGCCGACGAGTAGCCAGGTTGCTCTGTCCATTCCACCGCCGAAAGTTCTCGATGGCAGCGCTGCCAAATCTCGTATTGGCGGTCCTCGCTTGCGTATTCAAAAGGATCATCTAAACGTCGCTCCACATCACCGCCGCGTTCAATCGGGTTGTCCACCAGCCAGCGCGCCGCCAATCTCCAAGCGATATCCGGCTGAACAACGTCCGAATATCCCAAATCTCTGATTGTCGGACCGATATCGAGAATTCGATGGGAACTGGACCAGCTTGTCAGCAAGGGCCGGGTAGAGGGAGCGACGTCGTAAGGGAGGGAGATGAGCTCCCACTCGTGCCCAAGCTCCTCGGCGATAATCTCTGCGATTTGACGAATGCTGAATAGCTGTTGGTCGGCAACGTTATATATTTTGCCCACAGCCGGGTCGGGACGATCGCAAGCCAGCAGGGTTGCATGGGCAGCATTCTCGACCCACGCTTGACTCTTCACCGTCAAACCGCCATCAGGCACAATCAAGAACGGCCGACGGTCGATGGCCCGGCGAACGATAGGCCACTCGCGAGGAAGCAGTTGCCTCGGCCCATACAACTGTGGATATCGAAGATGAATAGCCTCAGGATGGGCAGCTAAAACCACCTCTTCGGTCTCACGAATCCGCCGGAGCTTGCCGAAAAACTCGTCGGCGCCGACCAAATCAGACTGATAGGGAAGCGGGACCGGCATCCCGATAGGGAACAAATCATCCGGATTAGCGAAGCCTTGATACACACCAACCCCGCCGATTGACACAAAGTGGCCCACCCGGCCCTGGAGCAATGTGGCCAAATCTCGAAGGCGCCCGTACATGACCACCGCTAAATCAAAGTTGCGGCCCCCCAAATCGTTGGCGGTTCTTTGCGCATCAAACGGGTCAGTGTGAATGTGCTCCACCTCAGGACCGATCAAACTTGTTTCGTGTCGGCCAGTGTGAAGAATGCTTACCTGGAAACCGCGATCCACAAGCCCGTTCACCACATATGGACCCGTTGGACCGGTCCCTCCAATAACTAACGCAGTCTGCATTTACACATTCTCGCTGCTGAGTTCAGGTCGCGTTAGGAAAAAGTGCCTCACAGTGCGGTAGCTTTCACTGAAAGTTTCACCAACATGGGGGTACACAACGTGGCGACCAAGGCAGGCGACCGTCTCGACTTTGACGGCGGCGTTCAGGTAATCGTGACCAAGGGTGGTGAAGGCGACATCACCCACAACGATGGTGGCGAAGGTCTCAAAGTCGGAAAACGATATCAAGACGAAGACACTGGAATCGAAGTACTTGTCACCAAACCAGGCGCCGTCACCCTGCAGTGCAATGGCAAAGACATGGAACTGCAAGAGCCGAAGAAGACAAAGTCCGCTGACTGAGTAATCAGTACGCAAAGAGACTAAGAGCGCTGTTCTGCAGGCCGATTCCGTCGCCGTTGTTCGATCCACCGATCGGCGCGTCGTAACCCTGACTCTGCCGGGCGGTCCTCTCACCGCGCGCGTCGCTAGAGACCTGTCGCAAACGTGTGAGCAATTGCGCGAAGATCGAGAACCGAGGGTAGTAACCCTTAAAGCCTCCTCACGAGACTTCTGCACCGGATCAGGTCAAGATCTGGACCCTTCGACCTTTACTCCAGATCCAGCTACGTCCTTATCGACGTTGCGCACACCTGTGGTTGCTCTTATTTCGGGCTCATGTGTTTCGGTAGGGATGGAGCTGATACTCGCATGTGATATCAGAATCGCCACCCCCGACGCCGTTTTCTCGATCGCTGACGCTCGTGAGGGCACGCTTCCCATGTGGGGAGGCACACAACGACTCCCCCGAGCGATATCCCACGGACGCGCCTCATCCATGCTCTTACTCGGAACCGAGATCGACGCAGCAACGTCTCAGGCGTGGGGTTTGGTTCATGAAATCGCAAACGACGGAGACATCTGTCTCGAGAAAGTCGTTCAATCACTCTTGGCCTGTGGGCCGCTGGCGCTAGAGCTAGCAAAGGAAGCTATCCATCGAGGAAGTGAGCTGCCCCTGCGCGACGGCCTGCGACTCGAAGGCGATCTAAACCACCAGCTGGCCGCGACCGAAGATCGAGCTGAAGGCATAGCGGCATTTTTTGCAAAACGGCCCCCCGACTTCTCAGGCCGATGACCGAATACTGGCTTCCCCCACGCCTACACGAACGGGGAGCACTACTCGCGGAAACCATACAGACACGCCTCGACGGGGAATTCGTTGACGCAATCGATTATTGGTTAGAACTTCCGGAAAGGACCGTGGAGGAGCCAACTCGACCTCCGACCCCATCTCGATGGGGTGACGGATACATCTGCCTTGATTTAGGTCCCGACGATCAGGCCACCTGGGAGACCTTCGTTGCCGTCGCTGAGTCCGATGCCGACCCTGAATCAATCGCTCGGAGAGCACAAGTTTGGCGTCTCCCGGTGACTCCTTACCGGTCGCAACCAACATCTCAACAACCCAACGATCTTGGCGAAACTACCAGTCGCCTCGAACTCCGGGGTGTAACGGTCGTAGACCTAACCTCAATGTGGGCTGGACCGTTCTGCACAGAACTTCTTGCCCGAGCCGGCGCACGAGTGGTGAAAATTGAACCGTCGTCACGACCCGACGGGTTGCGATTCGGAGACGGAGACGACGGCTCAGGTAGGGCCCCGATGTTCATTGCACTGAACAAGTCAAAAGAGTTCGCTGATATTGATCTCCGCTATTGCTCTGAGGGCGGAGAATTCCATCAACTACTGCGCTTCGCAGACATAGTCGTCACATCGCTTTCACCAAGAGCCAACTCGAACCTGGGTATTACTCACGACTACCTCAAGGATGTGAACCCAAACCTTGCATTGCTGTCAATCACGGCGTTCGCTTCCGACAGCGATGAAGGTGACTGGGTTGCTTATGGAACAGGAGTTCACGCAACTTCGGGCATGGGATGGGCCAATGGTTGCCCATCGACCCCAGCTTTTTCGTACCCCGACCCCCTGGCTGGTCTTGAAGCCTGCGCGACAGCACTCGCTCAGTTAGCGGGCGACGCGCCGAAACACTGCCGGGTGTCACTCGATAGATCTATCGCTGGTCTTGAGAAACCGTCATGACTGATCGCGTTTCGCTCTCCTTTTCCGACGAAGGTGTGGCCAGTGTCGCGATATCCAACCCACCGCTCAACATCTATGACCTCGAGATGAGGGACGGACTTATCGAATCTATCGCTGCCGTTCGCGACAATCCAGATGTCCGATGTCTCCTGCTGCGAGCCGAGGGCAGCAACTTCAGCGCTGGAGCAGACCTCACTGAATTCGGTTCCGCCTCCTCTATCTTCGAAGGTCGGAGGATCCGATGGGACCGAGACCCCTGGCTACCGCTTCTTGGACTGTCGGTCCCCACCATCGCAGCCCTCAAGGGATACACAGTTGGTTCGGGACTTGAAATGGCCATGCTGTGCGATTTGAGAATCGCGGCGACCGACGTAGTGATGGGTCTTCCCGAAACCAAACTCGGCATGCTTCCAGCCGCTGGCGGGACGCAAAGCCTTACGCGATTGGTAGGCCCCGACGCTGCCTGCCCAGTTGTCCTCACCGGTCGCAACCTGGACATTGAGGAGGCTTTGGAACTGGGCATTGTCACCGAAGCAACCGGACCTGCCGAACTCGACCGAACAGCAGAGCGACGGGCAGCACAGTTAGCACTTCTCGATCCCGATATCGCTATGAAGTTACGAAGGTGCATAGCGGCGTCAAAGGACCTGCCGCTCCCCTTGGGGTTACAGTTCGAACGTCGTCTGGCCCTTATGGACTGAACGTCTCGAGAACGCGAATATGCAGCGATCGACGTCGTCAACGCCATGTCGAAGCGGCACTGTGGTTCTCTGCTACTGGTCGCCGCCGGCAATGAAGACGACGCCTTCGTCCAGCAACTGATCGAATTCGTCACCGGAAACCCCTAACTCCTCCAAGACCTCACGCGAGTCCCCGCCCGTGGAATTAAGACTCGTAGTTACCTCCGTTTCGGCGTCGCTGAACATCCACATCGGAGCAGGCTGACGCACTTGACCTAAACCAGGCGCAGCCTGTTCGCTAATGAGGCCCAGATGTTGCACCGTCGGGTCTTCGTGGACTTCGCGCCGAGTGACGACCCTTCCGGCTGCGAAGTCGTGCTCTTCAAAACGCGCGAGAACTTCAGCAGTCGAATATTTTGCTATCTCAGAAGCGACCTCCTCGATCAATTCAGGAAGGTTCAACACTCTGCCAAGCTGCTCTGCAAATCGTTCGTCCGTCAACCAATCGGTTCGCTCCAAAGCCAGACATAAACCGTCCCACGGAGGTAGAAGAATCCCCGTGGCAATTTCGCCGTCGGTGGTTTCCAACACGACCAAAAATGAACCGGGAGCCGACTCGAGCCATGGAGGCATTTGCTCCAACGGAATCGCAGGGTTTAGTTCAGCGTGCGCCGCCGCCATCCCGTCTGGCCAGAGAAAAGCGAGCCCAGCAGCCACCATTGGGATTTCCACGCTTTGTCCACGCCCGGTCTTTTCGCGCATGTAGAGCGCTGCCAACACTCCCTGGACCAGGGCGTTTGCCGAAGTCTTGTCTACGACCACTTGCCGTACTAGATCCCCCCGACCTTCTCGATCTCTCTGATAATCAACCATTCCCAATTTCGCCTGCACCACATAGTCATAGGCCGGTAAGTGGGCTTCTGGCCCATCGGGCCCGTGTCCGGTAATAGCTCCGCAGATGATCCCCGGATTGGCTGTTCGCAGGGCGTCGTAGCCGAGACCCAGTGCCTCTGCTTTCCCGGGCCGCATGTTGTGAAGGAAAACGTCAGCCTTTGCTACGAGATCGAAGAGCAGTTCGCGGCCGCGATCAGTTTTCGCATTTATGGAACAAAATCTTTTGCCGCGGTTCAAAGAATAGAAAATGCTGTTAACACCATCGGGCCCTCCGGCTAAGCCACCCGAGCGAAGAGGGTCAGGTCCATCAGGACTTTCGACCTTTACGACTTCTGCGCCCAGTTCGCCGAGCATCATCCCTGCCATAGGCCCCGAATAAATGGACGTGATCTCAACAACCGTTATTCCCGCGAGCGGACTCTCCCCAGATTTTTTCATGAGCACGAAACTAGCGTCCCGCGTCCCGACAAACGCACGTCGCTCGATGTGCACCCCTGTGCTCTCGCGTTCCGAATCGAAAGCTGCTAGACCAAACAATCGCAAATTCGCATAAAAGAAATAATGAGTACCCAAACGGGGATAGTCTCCCGGGCGACATGAATACCGCCGTTCTACGACAACAAGCGCGCACCGCGGTTATCGAAGGCCGCAATGCTGGTCTTGGTATGGACGAACCCGTCACCATGAAGGACGGTTCGGTTGGAGTGGCGATGCGATTCAAGGGTCGCACGAGAAGCCTGCGATTTACGGAAGAACTCTCGAATTCCGGCGCAATCGATATTTGGGTTCTGCACCCCTTCCAAGGAGCGATCTCCTGGAGGCTCGGGATGATGCGAGCAGCATCCGAGCTCGGGGCTCAGATCGACAACCTGAAGCAGGTCACTCACCGGTAAATGCCAGTTGGCCGGTTCGAGTAATTCTTTTGTCCCTTATCGGACTTCTGGAGGCCGCCTGGGTCGCAGGAACGATTGAGGGGGCAGTCGTTGCTAGCCTCGGCCGAGGGATTCGTGATGCGACTAGAGCGTCTAGGACCGATACTCGGGGCAGAAATAACAAACCTTGATTTAGGCGAGATCACAGCATCAAACGGATTCAACGAGATCAACGACCTGATTAATCAACACGAAGTTCTAGTAATTCGCGACCAACATTTGAGTGCAGATCAGCAGTTAACGTTTGGTCGACTATTCGGTGAACTCGCAATTTCACCTTTCTCGCCGAGATCGGCTACTCGACCCGAACTGATCGTGCTCGAGACAAACGCACGATCGAAACAACCGCTCACCGATATTTGGCATTCAGATGAGACCTACAAGCTCGAGCCGCCCAAGCTCACCATCTTGAAGGCACTGATCAGTCCTCGGCTAGGCGGAGACACCATGTTCTGTTCGATGCGTGCAGCCTTCAACTTTCTGAGCGACCGTATGCAGGGTTACCTCAATGGCCTGACTGCACTTCACGGGTTCGGCCGCTTTCGAGACCTTTTTGAAACTGATCTCGCGACTTTGCATGAGATCGAGGGGCGGTTTCCGCGCGCGAACCACCCCGTTGTAACGCTTCACCCTGAAACCTCAGCTCCGGTGTTGTATGTCAATCGACACTTTACGGAACGAATAAATGAAATCCCCGATGAAGAAAGCCGATCGATACTCGAGTTCCTCTTACAGCAAACCGCGAGGCCGGAGATTCAACTTCGAGTCAAGTGGGAACCAGGAACCGTGGTCATCTGGGACAACCGCTCCGTTCAACACTATGCGCCCGCGGACTACTGGCCGCAGCGACGACGCATGGAAAGAGTGACGATCGAAGGACAACAACCGATACCAGCCTCGAAAGATAACCGGGTAGTTCATTACAGAATCGAAGTCGACGACGTATCGGCCGAACTTCCAGCAGACGAAACCGGTGTCGCTCGAAATTATGAATTTAAAGAAGCCGGGAACGAGGGTAGCTAAGTAAGGGGTTCTTGAAGTTCGGCGACCATATTCAGAAGTGTTTCATGAGGGAGGCTCGTGTTCGCATTTGGTCGTCGCAATACCTGATCACCACACACCTTGCGCGATCAGGAAATATCTATGCGGTACAAGTCCGCAGCGTTGTCTTGGAGGATTGCTCGAACATCTGCTTCTTCTAAACCTTCGAAGGCTCCCATGAGTTCGGAGTCATCTCTTGGGTACAGACAGGTCGGGTGAGGAAAGTCGGTTTCGAACAAGACGCTTTGGTTTCCAAGAAAGTCGACGGTTGGCTTAATTGTCGATCGCTCAAACCAAAAACAACCAAAAAATTGGCGCTTGAAGTATTCCGAGGGCAGAAGCGACAATTCCGCGAGTTCATTTGGCGCCGTTTCGGTCATCTGATGGTCGAGAATTTCAAGAAAAAATGGGATCCACCCAACTCCGCTTTCAACGGAAACAAACTTCAACTTGGGAAACCGTTCAGGGATTCCCGAGTAAATTAAGTTGCCAATAGTCCTGGCGTTTCCCATAAATAAGTTGGCCGACCCAACGGCAAGCTTGCGTTCTTCGCCGAACGATGGCCACGGCGCCTGCCCGAAGAAATCCATGTTTCCCTTAGAGGAACCGATGTGAAAATTGACCGGCATGTCGAGGTCGGAGCATGTTTGCCAGACTGGATCCCAGTGTTCTGTGCCCATATCTGGAACCCCTGCTTCTTCAGGATTGGCGCACGTAACGATTCCTCGAAGCCCGTTCGAATGAACTCGCTCGATCTCTCGCACCGCGGCTGCAGTGTCCCACCAAGGTAAAAGGGCCATGCCGAGTACTCGACCTCCGGTGTCGCCTTGAAATTCCACCAACGCGTCGTTATAGATCTCTACGCTCAGTAGCCGCAGAGCATCATCGGGAGATTTGAGAAAATTTTGGTTCCCGAAACCTGCAACATTTGGATACATGATTTGAGCGTGTATGCCCAAAGCATCGAGCATCGAAACTCGAGCTTCAGGATCAAAACTCGCTCGATGAACTACCTCGTTGTCCATGTCGAAGAACGCTGTACCGGTAATTTTTTCCCCTTCGGGATCGATTACCGAAGAAGCGATCGGTAGACCTATGGGGATATCACCGTCGAACCACCATCGGCGCTTTCCGCGCCGTTCCTGCATTTGGGGTACGCGATCACGCCATTTCAGCGGAGCGCGACTAGTCCATAGGTCGTATGGCTCAGACCAATGACTGTCAGCGTCAATGACTTTGAGATCTTCAAAGATCTTGGGCTTCACGTGGGACGCTCACCGAACTCAGGTCGTTCAGTGCGAGTTTTCTTCAATTCCCAGAAACCTTCGATATCGCCCATCGTAATCATTGCGTCCCACAATTTGAGGCTGTCCTCGCCCTTTGGGACCCGGGTGATGACCGGACCGAATAATCCTACGCGTTCACCGTCCTGCCGATCCCAAGCGATGATTGGCGTGCCAACGTCGGTGCCAACCAAGGCGAGCCCTTCGTCCATGCGTTCTCGAATCACCGCATCCCAAGAATCGTCTTCGGCCGCGGCCGAATGAGCTTCGTCCAGACCAACATTAACTAAAGCTTCCTTAAGGTCGAAGTCTCGATCGCCATCGTGATGTATGCGGGTACCGAACTCCCAATAAAGATCGAAAACTTCGCTTTCTTGACCCTTAGCCCTCACCGCCTCCATGACTCTCAACATTTTGTGTGTGGTAGCCGTGCTCTCGTAGTACGGGCTGTCTACGGGAGGCTCGTTTTTGAAAAGCAGACTGATCGGCTGCCAAATGATAGAGAGGTCACGCCTGGGTGCTACTTCGTCGACAACCCAACGGGCTGTCACCCAACACCAAGGTCATATAGGGTCGACCCAAAATTCAATGTTTTTTGCCATGAACGCAGGATAACCCGCATCTGAGATGGGCTTCAGGTGAGCTAGCTAAAGGAATCATTGCTGTGGCCTGGCGCGCGGGTGCTTTCATCCGCGATCATTCGGCTGGAGAACAGGGGGACAAAGTGAACCTGGGAATGTTGCTTTTTATGCCGGCGTCGATTGCCGGCGAGCAGATGATCCTGATTGACACCTCAACTGAGGCAGACGGAGGGGCGGCGCGAGAAGTCACCTACTCCGAGCTTTTGGAAAGCGTCAGTAAAACTGCAGGCTTGCTAACAACACTTGGGGTAGAGGTCGGTGACCGGGTCGGAATTTTCGCCACCAACAGTGTCGAATGCGTCGAAGCGATTTTTGGTGCTGCCTTCGTGGGGGCGACGGTTGTGCCGATGAACTTCCGCGCAGGTGCCGAAGAAGCCGCCCACTTGATGGCAGACAGCGGAGTCAAGGTTCTGTTTACTGAAAGTCGCTACAGCGACCTGGTCGATGAGAACCGTCCCGACAGCGTTGAGCATGTGTTCATGCTCGACGACAACGACTCCTATCAGGCCGCTCGTGATGAGGCCTTTGAGTTGCCCGTCCCAGAAGACGTTGATCCGGACGGGCTATGTGCTCTGCTCTATACGAGCGGGACCACGTCACTCCCCAAAGGCGTCAAGCTAACCAATGGAGCCATCACCGGCTATGTGATGGGAACCAACGATGCGGCTACGGGAGAGGACATGGGGCGAATGGCTCTCGCCGCCCCGCTGTATCACATTGCTGGAGTGACCTCGATGCTGAACGCGTTGTACAGCGGACGAGTAGTCGTACTACTCCCGCAATTTGAAGCGTCGGCATGGATTGACACCGTTCAGCAGCACGCTGTCACTCACGCGTTCCTGGTTCCGACGATGCTCGGTCGGGTTATGGAAGCTCCGAATTTCTCTGCGGATGCCTTCGCAGGTATGGAAGCCATCACTTATGGGGCCGCGCCGATGCCGCCGTCGGTCATTCGTCGAGCAATCGGCGAATTCCCCCTTAACGTCTCTTTTGCCGGAGCCTACGGACAAACCGAAACCACATCAACGGTCGCAGTTCTCGACCCCGATGACCATCGGGTGGAGGGCTCTGAAGAAGAACAGGCTCGCAAATTGAAGAGGCTGTCCTCGGTCGGCCAAGTACTAGATGACGTTGAAGTCAGGGTGGTTGATGAAGATGGCACACCAGTGGACACGGGAATTCTTGGCGAGGTGCAATTGCGGACCTTTCGGGCCATGGACGGATATTGGGGCAATGAAGAAAAAACCCGAGTTACCGTGGACGACGAAGGCTGGGTGCACACTGGGGATCTCGGTTACCTCGACGACGATGACTATCTATTTCTCGGCGGTCGCACAGGAGACATGATCATCCGTGGCGGTGAGAACGTGTCGCCCGACGAAGTCGAGGCAGTTCTTTATGAAAATAATGCGGTCCTCGAATGCGCGGTTGTAGGTGTCTCGTCAGAAGAATGGGGTGAACGTGTCGTTGCCGCAGCCGTTGTCCGCGATGGGAGTGGAGTAGATGGTGATGACCTTGTGGCATTTGCCAAGGAAAAGCTTGCTCCTTTCAAACGGCCGGAAGCGGTCCATTTGATGGATGAACTACCTCGGACCTCAACAGGAAAACTGCTTCGTAAAGATCTCATTCCAATGCTCGAAGAGCTGGGTATCTGAAGGCAATGACCCGACTCCTCGTAAGAGGACAGGTCCATACCTTTGATCCGGCCCGCCCGCTCGCGTCCAATGTTTTGTTGTCAGATGGCGTAGTTGAGGCGGTTGACTCAGATATCCGCCAAGACGTCGACACCCTTGAGCTCGACCCAGGAGACATTCTTCAGCCTGGATGGCGCGACGATCACATTCACTTACTTTCCACGTTGGCGAGTCGGTGCTCATTCGACTTATCGAACGCTGATTCGGTCAGCCATCTACTAGAACGTCTCAGCTGTGCCCTGCCGGGAGGCAACGGATGGATACGAGCATGGGGATATGAAGCCAGCTCTCTGGTCGAAAGGCGCCATCCCACGTCCCACGAGCTCGATCGGACCACCCGAGGGGTGCCCACGGTCTTGCACGACCGAACCGGTCACGTGGCGGTCGTTAACACAGCAGCGGCAAGAGCGCTTGGAATTCAAAGCCAGACAGACGGAGTCCTGGTAGAACGCGAAGACATTTTGGATCGGACACCCACACTTGCGGTGGCGGATCTCAAGACTGCCGCTGAGGAGTTATTCAGCGAGTGGCGTCGAGGTGGCCTCGTGGCGATTACCGATGCGACCCACACCAATGACGTTAAAGCGGTTGATCTATTAGCAAACATTGCTGAGACATGTGGCGCTCCCCGTATCACCGCAATGGTTGGTGTCGACCGACTTGACGGGTTCAGATATGGGGAAATCCGTCGAGGCATACAGGTCGGGCACGCGAAGGTGATGCCCGATGTTCAAGGTGTCACTGACCTCGGACGACTTGTCCGAGGCGCTCACGAGGAAGGATTCCCTGTAGCGATCCACGTCATGGACATCGACACGTTGGAACAAGCGCTGCTCGCCCTTGAGGCCTCTCGCTCCCCAATCAACACCGTCGACCGCCTTGAACACTGTTCGTTAGCTTTACCCGAACAACTGGACCGCATACGCAAATTGGGGGTCTTGGTTTGTACACAACCCTCCTTTCTCAGCTACCGATTGGACAAGTACCTCAACGAATTATCGGACGTGGAACACAACTGGTTGTGGCCTCTGAGGTCGCTCATCAAGCGGGATATCCATGTCACCTTCTCGTCGGATTCTCCGGTAGTTCCAGCCGATCCAGACGAATGGATCGAAGCGGCAATCAGTCGTCCCCTAGGTAGCGGTGAAGACGTCACTAAAGACGCAGCGAAGAAGATGGCCGCGGTGTCGACCATAACCCCAGGCCTCGCCGCGGACATGTTGGTTATAGCCAACAATCACGGCTGCCGGCCCGTGACGGGCTGGGACTGACTACCATCCCGCGTCGGGGAGGAGAGTGACGACATGTCCGGGCCGATGCAAGGAATACGGGTGGTCGAATTAGGACTGTGGGTGGCTGGTCCGGCTTGCGGAGGGATCCTTGCCGACTGGGGCGCCGAAGTCATCAAAGTTGAACCACATAGCGGAGATCCTTTTCGAGGTCTTGAATGGCTATATGGGGATGAGATCAATCCGCCATTCGAGTTGGACAACAGGGGAAAACGAAGCGTCGTACTTGATCTGCAAAGCGAATCGGGCTCAAAAGTCATGCATCGGCTCATCGAAGATGCCGACGTTTTCCTCACCAACTATCGCCCGGGAGGCCTACGGCGTCTTGGCTTGGACCACGAAACACTGACGAGCCGCTATCCCCGACTCATCTACGCAAGCGTTACCGGCATGTCCCTCAGAGGAGACGAAGCTGATCGACAGGCGTACGACATCGGAGCTTTCTGGTCGCGGTCAGGAATTGCACACGCGTTGAGTTCGGAGGGCGACGTCCCTCCAGTCCAACGAGGCGGAATGGGTGATCACATGACCGGACTCGCTGCCGCGTCGGGGGTGTCGGCAGCACTATTTCACCGAGAGAAAACCGGCGAAGGTCAACTGGTCGAAACCTCCCTTATGCGAATCGGAACATACATGCTCGGTTGGGATCACAACGTGACTGCAATCAGCGGCGACGATGTGGTGGTAAGAAGCCGCGATGAACAGCCAAATCCGCTCATTAATTGCTACCGGTGCGCCGACGGAAAGTGGTTATGGATGCTCGGTCTTGAAGGCGAACGACATTGGCCTCAAGTGGTAGATGCACTCAAGGCCGAAAACTGGCTCGAAGATCATCGGTTTTTGACTATTGAAACGCGGATGGAAAACACGAATGCGTTGACCCTAGAGATAGACGCTGTTCTCGCGACAAAAGATCGAGACGAATGGGGTCGAATTTTTGACGAGAAAAATGTTTGGTGGGCTCCTGTGCAGTCCAGCCTCGAGTTGCTGAATGATCGGCAAAGCCGAGCTGCGGGATGCTGGATCCAGGTTCCGACAGGGGATGGAGAAACGGTTGAGATGGTCGCGTCGCCGGTCGATTTCTCAAAATCTGAATGGGCCGCCCGCGACGTCGCGCCCCAGCTGGGTCAACACACAGAAGCAGTTCTACTGGAACTCGGTTTTGATTGGGACGAGATCGAAGTCCTCAAGGACTCCGGGGCGATCCCTTGACCACAACGGCGCTGGAATCGGTGCTTGTCACTGAAATAGGGGGCTCGGTTGCAGGGGCTTACGCTGGAAAGCTTTTCGCCGAAAATGGGAGCGAAGTTCATCTTGTAGGAACAGACCCAAACATTCAAGGGAGCAGCTTTTTCCACTCCTCCAAACACAAAAGCGGCTCCGACCTGCTCGATGAATCAGACATTGTCATCCAATCAAGTAGCACGAACCCAATTGAGTTCGTACACGAACCGGCGCACTCCAAACAGATTGTCCTTCGCATATCTCCCTTCGCTTTGTCGGGTCCATATGCGACTTGGCGATCAACAGATCTGGTCGATGCCGCGATCGCCGGACATCTGCGATTGAGCGGCAGCCCAGCCCGCGAACCGCTTAACGGCGTCCCCGATATCGTTCACATGGCCGCTGGCGTCACTGGGTTTATAGGTGCGCTAGCCGCATTAATGACGAGGGCCCGTACTGGCAAAGGCCAGCTCGTCGAAACATCACACCAAGAAGTCCTAGCCGCCCTTCATCAGTTCAGCCTTCTCCGCTACACCCACAATGGGGCGATATTGAATCGTATGGGGAATCGCTACAGCGGTCCGGGAACTCCCATTGGAGCATATGAATGTGCTGATGGATGGATCGGTTTGGCCATCAGCCAAAGCGACCAGATGGAACGACTCTTGGAGGTCACCGGCCTTACGCACCTCCTTGACCATGAAGGAGTTGAGACGATCTACGACATCATGACTAACCAAGAGTTACTCGATGGAGAACTCGTCCCATACTTGCTAACCCAGCCACGAGCAGACCTAGTTGAACTCTTCCAAGCTTTACGACTCCCGATAGCGCCCATCAGCACAATGGAGGATCTGTTAACGGACCCGCACCTTCGGGATCGCGATTTCTGGCAAATAGACGCTGATGGGGTCCATGTTCCCGGACCCCCATTCCAAATAAGTGATCACAACTGGTCGATCGGCCCCAAACAAAGGGTCGAGTCTTTCCCATCGGGTAAGGAAACACTGGATCAACTGAAAGACGGGCCACTCAGCGGAATCCGAGTACTAGACATGACTCGGGTGTGGGCGGGGCCGCTCGCCGCGCGAATCCTCGCTGATTTGGGAGCTGAAGTCCTAATGACCGAAGTGCCGTGGACACGCACACCATTAGAAGTGCCGCAAAGCTTTGTTGATTCGACACATTTCTTTCCCGAAGACGAAGCGGGTGATCGGCCCTGGAATAGGAGCGGCTTTCACAACAAATACGCGAACAACAAACTTTCCACCGTTATCGAGTTAGACAAAACCCTCGGACGAAATTTCTTCATTGAACTGCTTGCCAAAGTTGATGTAGTGATCGAAAACTACGCACCTCGAGTAATGCCCAATTTCGGGTTACAAGAAGACGTTTTGAAGCGCCACAACCCAGACCTGACATACGTCACAATGCCTGGTTACGGAAGATCAGGACCCAACAGCGATTGGGTTGCATACGGGCCAACCATCGACGGACACGCCGGTCACACATGGCTCACGGGCTACCGAGACGAAATTCCATGGAAATGCGGCATCGCCTGGCCCGACCCCACAGCTGGCCTCCATGCGGCAGCGGCGACCCTCATAGCGCTGCTCGACCGACAATGTCTCGGATTGACCGGCCAAACGGTTGAAGTCGCGCAGCTTGAGACGGCGATCAACATGATTGGACACCACGTCGTGGCATCTCAAGTTGATGGCCCCCAAGTGAGGTGGGGCAATCGGCGTCCCGGGCGCGCTCCCCAGGGGGTGTATCCATGCGACGGTCAAGATCGGTGGATTGCGATATCAGTCGTGGACGACGCTTCCTGGCTGGGTCTATGCGCGGTGGCCGGATGGAGCGAACTCCAAGGACTCGACGCGGACCAAAGGTGGGAACGTCATGACGAGCTAGACGCTCGACTGTCGGCCTTTACCGCTACCCAAGAAGATCGTTCGCTCATGATGGCGTTACAGGCAGCAGGAGTTGCCGCTGGCGCGGTTTTCGATGCGGCGGATGTCGCACATGATCCTCAGTTGGAAAGCCTTGCGTTCTTCGTCCCTCTGACACACCCTGAAGCGGGCACCCACGCGTGGCCACGATTTGCCGCGAGGCTGAAGTTAACCCCAGCCACCATGCGTAGACCTGCCGCCACAATGGGCGAACACAACGAATACGCGGCCCTTGAACTAGCAGGGGTAAGCCCTTCTCATTACGACGCGTTACTACAACAGGGAATTATTCGCACCGAACCGCCTGAGTAGCGGCCGATCTTGCGTCTTGAGGAGATTCTTAAAGCAGTATCCGCGGTCGGACGAAGTCGACCATTTCGTCGATGGCGTCGGCCGCCTCCTGAAACAACCCCACGCATATGTGCCAGACGTGAAACATCTCCGGCCACACCTTCAACTCAACGTCCACTCCCGCATCAGTTGCCTTTTCTGCAAACCGTAAGCTGTCAGACAAAAGAACCTCTTCGTCACCAACTTGAATTAATAGAGGAGGAAGTCCCTCCAGGTCCGCATCCAGCGGTGAAGCGAGTGGGTCATCGATAGGAACGTCGCCAAGGAACAACTCGCGCATTCGGGGCATGCTTATCGCCGAGATCGACGAGTCACGCGCTTCGTTGGTCACCATGCTTTCACCGGTGAAACCCATATCTAGCCAAGGAGAAATCATCATCGCTGCCGCGGGAAGCTGTATCTGTTGGTCGCGAAGCGCAATCAGACAAGCCGCGGTAAGCCCACCGCCAGCAGAATCGCCGGCAAGCGCAATCCTCCCTGGATCGTATCCCTGGGCAACCGCCCAGGCATAGGAAGTAACAGCGTCTTCGACAGCGGCAGGATGAGGGTGCTCCGGGGCAAGGCGATATTCCACCGAAAGCACACGGCATCCGGAATGCAGAGCAAGATGGCCCGTCAAATTCCGGTGACTGCTAATTGAGCCCCCAACATAACCTCCGCCGTGAAAATAAATGATCAAGTTCTCGTCGGTTGCGCGATCGGACTTTTGCATCTCCGCCGGAACGCCAGACGCATCGACCATGCTGCCCCTGACTGAACTCGGAAGCGCCCGGCCCGTCGCGTCGGTGTTCGCTCTGAACTTCTCAACGTTGACGGGGCGGTCACTGTGCTCGAGTCGCGAAGCAATGATGTCTCTGATCCGGTGGAATTCGGGACTTGCCATGACGCACCCCTAACCTCAGTCCTGTGCATGGCCGACCCTAGTCCCACTAGATTCGCAGCGTCGCAGCTGCGATAGGGGAGCAATGCTTCTAAATGACAAAGTGGCCATCGTCACTGGCGGTGGATCGGGGATAGGTGAGGCCACTTCCGAACGCTTCGCGCGCGAGGGGGCAGCCGTCGTCGTCGCAGATCTACGTATCAGGAAAGCTGATGCTGTCGCCGCAAGGATCAATGAGAACGGCGGACACGCTATAGCCCTGGAGGTGGACGTTTCGGTACCGCAATCGGTTGCCGCTCTCGTCCAAGCCACGGTGTCGCAAATGGGACGCCTCGATGTCATGTTCAACAATGCGGGAACATTGAGACCTGGGACAGTCGTCGAGCTTGATGTCGACGACTGGGATCTCGTGATGGGCGTTAACGTCCGATCGGTTTACTTAGGCGGCAAATACGCGATTCCTGTCATGCTCGACTCAGGAGGCGGGTCAATCATCAATACCGCTTCGATTTCAGGACTGCATGGCGATGGTGGCGCTGTTTCTTATGCGGCGAGCAAAGCAGCGGTCATCAACCTGACTCGAGCAATGAGTACAGACCATGCGGCCGACGGAATTCGCGTTAACGCAATTTGTCCGGGAACGATCGAGACACCGCCGGTTCTGAGAATGATGGCTGACCCGACAGCCTTAGAGGCGAACCTGCGAGCACATCCGGTTGGGCGGTTGGGACGCCCCGAAGAGATCGCTAATGCCGCGCTATGGCTTGCTAGTGACGAGTCTTCATTTGTAACCGGAGAAGCGATCGTGGTTGATGGCGGTCTTCGAGCACAGTCTCCATTAGGTCGCCTTGCCGATCCTCGACCAGAGCACTTGAGATAAAACTGCATCAGATGAGGTACTCGCCCCGCGGACACGCCAAACTCATTCGGTGAGGGATACTGAGGGCGAAGACCGGGTTGAAAGCTCGGCTCCCGTAGAGGCGAAGAACGCACTCTCGTTGCCGAACTACCGCCGGTTGTGGATCAACAACCTCATCTACATGTTTGTCGGCAACGCTCAACGATTCGCCATCGGCTGGCTCGTGCTGGATGGACTTGGAGGCAACGAAACCCGCCAAGGTATGGCGGTATTCATGATGGGATTCCCGATCGCGCTCATCGTCATGCAAGCCGGAGCCCTTGCCGACCGTGTCGACCGCCGCGCCTTGTTAATGCGCAGCCAGACGGGGTTGTTGTTCGTCGTCTTAGGAACCCTCATTCTCCTCGGGTTAGATCAACTTACTTATTCGTGGGTGCTTGCCCTATCTGTCTTGTCGGGAGTCGCTCAAGCGTTCGGACAACCTGTACGACAGGCCCTCATTCCGCTACTAGTTCCAGAACGTCTCCTAATGAACGCTGTCGCTCTTAACGCGCTGGCAATGACTAGCAGCATGATCCTCTCAGCGCCTCTAGTGAAGATCGCAGGCGACTTATTTGATTTCGAAGGTGTATTCGGGCTGCAGGTGGTGATGCTCGCCGTTGGTCTCCTAACGCTTCGACATTTGGAAACTCCACCTGTTAACGAGGCTCCGAAGCGACGTTTGGTCCAAGAAGCTGCGTCGGCGCTGCGTCACGTCATGAGCGACTTACGCCTCCGAGTACTGTTTCTCCTGCTCGGCGTAGCTTCCATTAGCGTCAACGCCGCTGTCATGGTCACCATGCAAGCGAAGATCAAAGAAGAACTACTGCGCGACAGCGGGGATATGGCGTACCTGTTGGCAGTGATGGCGGTCGGTATCTCGATCACTTCGGTTGTCGTCATGCGAAAAGGCGATATGAAGCGCAAAGGCGGAAAATTCCAGCGAGCCATGATGTGTGGTTCCGCTTTAGTGGTTTGCATGGGTCAGACTTCGTCGTTCACAGTGCTCCTGCCTCTATTTTTTTTGATGGGCCTCGCAGGCGGATTCTTTATCACCATGAATCAAGGACTCATCCAATCGACGACACCAAAAGAGTTAATGGGTCGAGTCATGGGGCTCTATCTACTGGTGCAGTTCGGACTGATGCCCGTCGGGGCTCTAGGACTCGGGTGGGCCGCCTCGTTCATCGGCGCGGGGAATGTCGTTTCCTTATGTGGTGCGGTGTCTTTGCTGATAGTCGGATGGACCCATCTAGGGTTTTCCACAATTCGAAACCTGGACTAGCGTCAAACGCTCGAGGGGGTGACGTTTGTGATCCACGCAATTGACGCGTCGATAGTTGACCCAAATTGGGCTCCCTCGGTAGTTCCGCCGCCTTATGACTCAATGATCGCTGAAGAACGGCGAGAACATCTGGCTGAGAACCCTAATTCGTTCCTTCACGTCACCCGCTCAGCGGACGCGAGTCACGGACACCCAACAGAACATCGTCGTCTCGCGCTTGAAGGTGCGTCCGCCTTAACTCGGCTCCAGTCAGAAGGCGCGTATTTGGAAAAAGGCGAACCCGCTTTCTTCTTGCAAAAAATCGAATCCGAAGGGGTTACCCAACGCTCGGTCCTTGGGGCAATCAACCTTGCAACGGAAATTCCTAAAGCTCACGAAGATATTCACCCAGGCCGCGTCCGCGCACTCGCGGCACATTTCCGTGAGGTACGGTCAATGTCAAGCCCGGTGGTCATCACTTCGCGTGACCAAAATCTGGATCTCCAATCGTTGGAAGAATCGGATCAAACGTCGCTAATTCGAGATTTCACAGCCATTGATGGGACCCACGTCACCCTCTGGGAACTACGCGTCGATTTAGGTGCGTTAACTCCTCCCATGTACATCATCGATGGCCACCATCGAGTCGCGGCAGCACGTGAAGCTCGATTGGAGCGGATTCTCGTAGCCTATGTTCCTCCGGGCGAACTCCACCTCGGTAGCTTTGACCGAGACATCGATGAACTTGTGGTTCTGCCTCGACGTATCGTGGACAGACTTTCTAAATGGTGTGACGTACACGAAGTCGGTTCTCCGGAATTAGCGCAACCGGTCGAAAAGGGTTTAATCGGCTTCGGGCTTAGTGACAAATGGTTCATCGCGCAGCGGAGGGAGATAGATGAACTCGACGCTGAGTTCCTTCACACAACGCTTCTTCCCGAACTTTTCGATATTCACACAGCCGACGACCAGCGCATTTTTTATCGGCCGGCAAGCACTGGGCGACGAGTCGGACCAGTAACTGTGCGCCTGGCCCCAGCCGAACTCGAAGATGTCTTCCATGCTGCAGATCTAGGCCGTGTGATGCCTCCCAAAACGACGTATTTTCTTCCCAAAGCCCGTTCAGGCGTGTTGATTGTCTCCTGTTGACCAGTGCAGATCTAGAACCCGAACAAATTTCGAGCGTTGTCTCCAATAAACGAGCGGCGCTGTTCAGCAGGGAACATTGCCACCAATTCGTTCAGGTCATGGACATATTCGGGTGTGTGGTCAGCATGAGGGAAATCGGATGCCCATAAGAAGCGGTCGTAACCGAATCGCTCGGCGAGGGCTGGGATGGTCCGCTCGTCGGGATCGCAACTGATCCACACCTGCCGCATGAAGTATTCGCTTGGCTTCATCTCGAGAGGGACCCGTGTCCCTACAAAAGTGTGGGCATAGACGGCGTCAATCCGATCAAGCCAATATCCGATCCACCCTCCTCCGGCTTCGAGTACCACCACCTTTAATTCGGGGAATTTGTCAAAAACTCCGTAGTCGAACATTGTGGTGAATTGTTGACGGACTCCGTCGGAAGCGGTTACGGAGGCAGTAAGCCGCAGCTGCTTTACATGTTCCCATGTGCCCATCCGGGCACCCTTGGTCCACTGAGGCTCAAATGTGGGGTGGATAGCAAAGGGAACGCCAAGCTCCTGTGCTGTAGCGAACACCACGTCGTTGTCAGGATGACCAATTGGAATGGCATCGTGGGTGAAGGGAGCCACGTAACAACCTTTGGCCCCGTCGTCGATAGCTCTTCGGAGTTCCTTCGCTGCCGCATCAGGGTCGCTGAGAGAGAGATGGGCGGTGGGGATGAGCCGGTGCTCGCTGTCCCGACAGAAATCAACCACCCAGCGGTTGTAAGCCCGAGTGTAAGCCTGACTCAGTTCGGGATCCTCCAACTCCGCCTCCCACAACAATCCCACTGTGGTGTAAATAATCGCGGCGTCAAGATTTTCTGCGTCGAGAACCTCCAGCCGTTGACCCGGATCCATAGAGCCGTAAGGAGCTTCGTGCAAGTAGGTGCGATCAGGATTACGTTGAATGTCCGCGAGATCAGGGGCACCCATAGCTCCGAGGGTCGCGGGGAAGCCCTTTCTGCTCATCGTGCTCCGCTGGCCACCGATCTCTAGCTCTTCTAGGCCGTTCTCGTCGAACTGGATCCGAAGAGCTCGATCCTTGTATTTGGACTCCAAATATTCGTCCCACAAGTCGGGAGGCTCGAGGATGTGACCGTCGGCGTCTACGGCACCGTCATGTTCAATCCGGTGAACTTCGTGCATTTCGCGGTGAGGTAGCCCCTCGCGTTGAATGGTGGTTGCCATAGCTCGCTCCTTCAGCCAACAATCATTCTTTCAGAGAGTTACCTCAACGGGCGGAAGCTCCTCCATCGACGGTCAATGTTGTGCCGCTGATGTGGCTAGCACGAGCCGAGGCTAGGAACGTGATCACGTCGGCGCATTGTTCAACGCTGCCGGGCGCCGGGTCGTCGGGAATGAGTTCCTCCCAGCGGTCTTCGTCGTCGAAGCGGTCGAGGGCTTCCTGGCGCAAAATATGGCCCATACGATCGGTGACAATCAGACCTGGGTTGATGGCAACAACCCGGACGCCTTTTTGCACACTTCGACTTCCCAAAGCGGTCGTGAGCCCTACCAGGCCGCTGTTGCCGACAGCGCCCGCAATATAGGAAGGCTGAGGGCGAACTGCCGCGGCACCGATCACGTTGATGATGACGCCAGTCCCTCGCGCCTCCATGTCGGCGTAGACCTCTCGACAGAGATTGATATAACCAAAGACTTTGAGGTCCCATGCTTCTCGCCAGAGACGCTCATTGATAGTCGTGATGTCGCCGGCCGGAATTGCGCCAGCGTTGTTGATCCAAATATCGACTTCTCCTGCAGCGTTGACTAAACGTTTTTGATCTTCGCTGAGCGACAAGTCAACCGAGTGTGTCACGACGTCGATGTTCGGAGCAACGTTAAGGACAAAGGCTTCGGCATCGCGAAGAGTCTCTTTGTTTCGTGCTGCGAGTTGAACGTGACAACCCTCACGGGCTAGACCCACAGCGCAACCGAGCCCGATCCCCTTAGAAGCGCCGGTGATCACTGCTCTCTTGCCTGTTAGTTCAAGGTCCATGACTGGACCGTAGTGCGGTTGACGAGCACGGACCCTCACCTGTGGGCGACAATGCAGGCAGATCAGAAGGGGAAAGCGATGAACGGGATACTTCAATCAAAAGTCGCAATTGTTACCGGTGGAGCTAGCGGCATGGGTTTCGCCACCGTAGAAAGGTTCCTCGAAGAAGGCGCATCAGTCGTTATCGGTGATTTGAACGCCGAAAACGGGCGCAGCGCTGTAGAAAGCCTCAGTGCCGCAGGTCACGGAGATCGGGTCCGTTTCACTGCGACTGATGTTTCGATCGAAGATGACGTCGCTGCTATGAGTGAGTTGGCCGTCGACGCATTCGGACGGCTGGACATAGTGTTCAACAACGCCGGAATAGGCGGCGCATTCGGTCCAATTACTGAACTAGATGTCGATGATTGGGACTCGACCTTCCACATACTTGTGCGGTCTGTATTTCTCGGAATTAAACACGCAGCGCGAATCATGATCGATCAAGACGAGGGCGGATCGATCATTAACACGGCGTCAATAGCGGGCATGGGCGGCGGAGCCGGCCCTCAGGCGTACTCGGCGGCGAAGGCGGCTGTGGTGAATCTCTCTAAGACCGCGGCGATCGAGCTCGCATCACACAACATCCGCGTTAATGCGATATGTCCGGGCGTCATCTTTACTCCGCTCATGCATAGCGGTAACGAAGAACAGGCCGAGGAAGTCATTGCCGAGATTCAGCCACTAGCAAAACGAGGAGAGGGTTCTGACATCGCAGGTATGGCGCTATTCCTCGCCGGGAATGACTCACAATTTGTGACTGGTCAAGAACACATCGTAGATGGGGGCTTAATCGCGAATGGACCTCGTTTAGTCGGTCGTCTACATAACTCGCGAAATCTGCATCGAATGGCCGGAATGGCGTTCGGTAATAGCGGTCAACCAGCGACTGTTCGAAGGTTGTGACAGTTCGGATAGACCCGGGCTTGCATTTGAAATGTCAGTCAACCAGTGAAGCTCTGTGTTCGGGATGGGCAATACTGGTGAGAAGTTCGGCCCGTTCCCTGAGGGTCTTCCCTCGAAGCTCGACAGCGCCGTATTCGGTTGCGACCACGTCGGCTAGGTAGCTCGACAGAGTGGTCGGCGCTCCCTCGCCGAACCGACGAACGATTCTTGAAACGGCGCCGTTGGCAGCTGTGGATGGCATAGCCATTATTGATCGACCCCCGGTAGCGATGGAAGCGCCGAAAGCGAAATCAGGTGCACCCCCTGGACCCGAAATAAAGCGGCCCGAAATGAACTCGCTATTGGCAGAACCGTCTAAGGCCATCTCAACTGTGGATTGCAGCGCCACAAAATTCTGAATCGCTGCCATTCCGAGAATTCCGTGCGTGTAAGCCCCACGCGCTAACCGAACTCGCGGGTTGTGATCTACCCAATCATAAAGTTGCCTAGTCCCCATAATCTCAGCAGCCACCGAAACGCCGTCGTCGCATCCTTTATGAAGGTTGTCGATAGCGCCACACTCAATTAGCTCGACGCAAGCGTCGTTGATCATTCCCCCGTGCAACCCGAGCCGTTCGCGGTCTCGCAAGCTGGATAGAACTGCGTCGGGTACGGCGCCAATGCCGAACTGAAGTGTCGAACCATCCGGAATGAATGGGCTTATATGTTGCGCAATGGCTTCGGAGATTGGGTCGATGCTCGCGGGTTGAAGTTCGGACAAGGCTTCGTCGATTTCCACGAGAAAGTCGAAGTTTTCAATGCGACATTCGCCTTGGCCGTGAACATAGGGCATATTTCGGTTGACTTGACCGATCACGAGTGGAGCCTGCGCAAGCAACGACACGTGACCACCCACTCCGGTCCCCAAGCTGCATTTACCAGCCGCGTCTGGAGTACTGACCTGACAAACCACGACGTCTACCGCCAATGGACCTTCCGGTGCGCAGATGCCGTCAAGATCGGAGTACCGGCCCGGAATGATGCCAAGGTCGGGGTGGTCTAGAACATCTCGAATTGCACCTGTGGGTTGCAGCGTCAACCAGCGAAACGGTTGACCCAGATGATCTACGGGTGCGGGCCGTTGCAACAAGAAAGCTGAAACAAACTCCAAGCTTTCGAACCTATCGCGACGAGTGTCTATTTCAGCTAGTAATCCGAAAGGGCAACCGGACCCTTGGGCGACATACACGCGACCGCGATCTGGAATAGCGTCGATCGCCTCATCCATCTCGACGAATTTCCCCTCGCGGTCAGATTTCATGACAGCTCCTGCGAAGTCAATCAAGTAACGAGCGACTGATCACTACGTCTTGGATTTCAGTGGCGCCGTCTACGTAATGGGTCAGCCGTGAAGCAGCGAGATGACGAGGCAGTGGGTGATCTCTTCGCGCGCCGTGCGCTCCCATCACCTGCATGCATGAAGCAATGCCGCTTTCGGCGACGCGGGTGGAGAACTTTTTTGCGTGTGCTGCTTCCACCGCGGCGTCACGACCCTCTTGGAACGTGCGAGCGGCACGATAGGTGAGCAGGCGCGCCGCTTCGAGGTCAGTAGAGACGTCCGCCAGCTTGAACCGGACACCCTGTAAATCGGCAAGACGGCCGCCGAAAGCGACACGTTGGCGGACGTAATCTGAAGCCGTGTTCAGGCCCGTCCGGAGCATCCCGCAGCACATCGCTCCGACCAACACTCGTGCCAAATCGATTCCCTCCATGGCCGCGCGAAAACCTTCCCCGATAGGTACAAATAGAGACTCTTCAGGTACACGACAGTTGTCGAAACGGATGCTGTTGGCGCCCAAACCATGAGCTCCCAACAACTGATAGCCGGGGGTTTTGACCACGCCTGAAGTATTGGCGTCGATTAGGAAAGTCGCGATACCCCGATGCCCAAGGGAAGAATCCGTTTGCGCGTAAACGGAAAGAACATCAGCGTCGGTGCCGTTGGTGACCCACGCTTTTTCGCCGTTGAGGACCCATTCTTCTCCATCCTTCGCTGCGGTCACTGTTATGGCTGCCGCGTCCGACCCGACGTTCGGTTCGGTTAAAAGGAACGCACCGAGCGAACTTCCGTTTACAAGTCCAGGCAGAATGTTGTCGCGAAGGGACCCCTCGGCGCGTCTCCCTACTGCCCCTGCCAAGTTGTTGTGGCAAACCAGCGAGAAAGCAACTGCAAAGTCCACAGCGGCTATTTCTTCCAATATGCGTGCTAGTCCAAGGACGCTCACCTGTTCTCCGCCATCTTCGGATGAGACGAGAAGCCCAGTCAAGCGATTCTGGCCGGCGCTCTCAAACGCTTCCTTCGCGAACCGGCGTTCTGTTTCCCAGGCTTCGGCCATAGGCGCCACAAAATCTTCCGCCCAATCCTGAGCACGTTGGACAGCTCCGATATCGCGATCCTCTAAAGCGGTGTCGAGATCTAATTCCACGCTTGGAGGGTAGCGCCGTCGGCGATCTCCAATCCCGGCTAGCGGTGCAAGTCGAAAGTTTCCAAAGCGGACAAGACGCCTAAAGACTTGACCAAATGCAGGGGTGTGCCTGTTTCGGCGCTAGTCGTCAAGATGCTCTGTTCGGATCATCCGGGTAGGGGTATAGACCATCACTATCTCTTGATGTTGGTTGAACACTTCGTTCCGGGTGGTCACAATTCCACGATCTTGTTTCGAAGTAAGCCTCGCTTCAGTGACTTCAGCGACGACTTGCAGGGTGTCATTCACGAAGGTCGGTCCCTTTACTTGTACGTCCGCGCCGAGATAAGCCATGCCAGTGCCCGCGATTGCTCCCCCGCTGATGATCAAGCCCTCTGCTATTGACATCACCAAGCTTCCGGGAACGAGACGTCCTGAATACCCGGCGCGTTCTGAACCGGTCGCGTCAAGAAACAACCCTTCGGCGAAACCGAACTGGGTGGCGTAAACCACAAGATCAGTTTCAGTAATAGTGCGTCTCGAAGTACTCCAACTCTTCCCGACCGGCACCTCGTGAAAGGTCCATCCACGGTGCGGCCTCGGTGGCAGATCGTCAGTCATCGGCATCCTCCGTTGCTTTCTCTTCGGCGACCGTAGTTCGGTAATGAGGCGCTGACCCCTCTTCGCCGCCTACCATCGAATTGTTGCTCAACCAGGGGAGAGTCTGATGGCAGATGATCGTCGTACCCATCGTTCACATGTCAGCTACATCGACAAGTCTCGCGGTTATTACGGAGCTCAGGGGTATCCACAGGCCTACCAATGGGCATATCACCAAGACGTCCCCTTTGCCGAACTGAGAAAACCGCTCTCCGACTGTCGTGTAGGGCTCGTTACGACCTCGTTCTTTGAGCGCAAGGTCGACGAATCGGCGGCAGCAAGTGCAGGCGTCAAAGAACCGTACGCGGCGCTCTGTGACGACGCGCTGGGAGGTCTCTACAACAAAGACCTTTTCTGGGATAAAGACAACACTCACACCGACGACTTAGATACTTACCTTCCCATCAATCGTCTCCGAGAACTTGCCGCTCAGGGAAGAATTGGCGCACTGGCTGATCGTTTCTACGGAGTCCCCACTGACTACAGCCACAGAAGAACAAGTCGCAGGGACGCACCGCAAATTCTTGAATTCGCCCGAGAAGATGAACTCGATGCAGTGCTCCTGGTGCCACTGTGACCTGTATGTCACCAGACCGTGAGTCTGGTTGCTCGCCACCTCGAAGAAGCGGGCCTTCCCACCGTGGTTGTGGGAAGTGCTAGAGACATTGTTGAAGAATGTGGAGTTAGCCGGTTCGTATTTACTGACTTCCCACTCGGAAATCCGACAGGTAAGCCGGGAGACGTCGAAATGCAGACAGCCATCACCGGCATGGCGTTAGATCTTCTCGAACACTCGTGGCAGCCTCGAACGACGATGCAAACACCTTTTGTGTGGAACGCCGACCAAAATGACGATTGGCGCGATCACTTCATGAAGGTCGACGACTCCAATCGAGCCGCCCTCGCGGCTGCTGGCGACCAGCGCCGAGTCTCTCAAGAGGCAGCAAAAGCCGAAGGTAGAGGTAGGGGTTGACGCGTGGCAGATGGTGAACGGGGCACTCGCCTAGAGGGCACACCGGAGCCACACAAGATGATCACCGCAGCAGGTGGAGTTAGCGTTGCGGCCGACATTTATGGGGACTTTGGCCCTCTCGTGATCTTGCAACACGGAGGCGGACAAACGCGCCACGCGTGGAAAAGTGCCGGTCAGAGCTTGGCCGATGCGGGCTATCAGGCGGTGAGTCTTGACGCCCGCGGACATGGAGACAGCGAGTGGGCTCCGAACGGCGACTATTCCAACGACGTCCTCGTTGACGACCTCGTTGCTGTTGTTGAGCATTTCGACCAAGCACCCATTCTCGTTGGTGCCTCAATGGGAGGCGGTACTTCGTTGACCGCGGTGGGCGAGGGACGCGTAGACGCATTAGCGCTGGTTTTAGTTGACACTGCGCCTCGTCTCGAAGCTGGCGGCGTACGGAAGATCAGAGACTTTATGGCTCAAGCGCCCGAGGGCTTTTCATCGCTGGACGAAGTTGCTGACGCGATCGCTAACTATCAGCCGCACCGAAAACGACCAAGGACATTGGACGGCCTTGCAAAAAATGTTCGGCTTTGGCCCGATGGGCGTTACCGATGGCATTGGGATCCGGAATTCATGCAAAGAAAAAGATCTCTCGGCGATCGAATACCGCGCCAAGAAGAAGCAGCGAGGAATGTTCAATGCCCGTCTCTGTTGGTACGCGGCGGACTGAGCGATGTACTTTCAGAGGAAGGTGCACAGGCTTACCTGGAATTAGTTCCGCACTCTCAATATTCGAATGTGGGAGAGGCGGCTCACATGGTCGCAGGTGATAGAAACGACGTCTTCGTTGCCTCGGTGCTCAAGTTTCTGTCCGAAGTCGCACCTGCGACGTAAAGCGACTGATAATCGGTTCGTCCCTCATGAACCAGGCTTCCCTCACCCCAACTTTCGTATGCGTGGACTATGAGATTGAAGGCACTCCCTTAGGCCTTGATCCCACCCGCCTTCTCATTGAGGTGTTCTTGAGCAGCGGGGCTTCACTGGTCGACCATCAACTGCCCGTCGTCGCATCCTTTGAGGATCCAGCGGCCGCGATGGAGGCATCGATAGTGGCTCAATGGCGAACCCAACGGGAAATCAACGATCCCTCACGAAAGGTTCGCGTCGGAGTGCATATGGGCCGTCTTTGGGAAGCAGTTGCAGTATTGAATTGTTCGAACGGCAATCAGATCGTTTTTACCGGCGAGGTGGACACCTTCACTGGTGGAACCCTTGATGCTCGACCGATGGCTCTTGCTCAAATCTGGCCTGGTTCAGATCCGGTGCAATTATGGCTATCGACTGACAGCCGTCCCGACATCGACGGGCGCCCTTTACGCGTTCCGACCTAATGTTGCACGATATCGAAGGAGCTGCTGAGAGTAATTTCGGGCCTACTCGCAGCAAAGGGGGTTGCTATGTCAACTGAAGCCCGCGTGGTTGTTGTTCCACAAGAAGAAAATCAACCACTCGAGGTAGTAGACCTCACCCTTCCTGATCCCGGACCGCACCAAGTAGTGGTGCGCCAGTTCGCATCGGGGGTATGTCATAGCCAACTTCACACAATTCACAATGCCCGACACGCGCCACAAATTTTGGGCCACGAATCTACCGGGGAAGTGCTGGCTGCAGGGGAGTTGGTTACGGACTTAACCCCAGGCGACACGGTCATGGTGACGTGGGTGCCTAAAGACCAGGCTCAAGCTCGACGTCAAGGAGGAGCCATTAGCCTCGATCTGCCTGACGGCCGCACTGCGACGACCATCAACGTTTTCACTTGGGCTACGCACACAATTGCCGATGAAATGTATGTGGTGAAGGTCCCACACGACATCGACCGCGAAAGTGACAGCATCATCGGGTGTGCCGTGATTACTGGCGCCGGCGCGGTGCTGCACACCGCAAACGTGCAACGTGGCGATAGCGTCGCGATAATCGGCGTTGGAGGTGTGGGTCTGTCCGCGGTCGCTGCCGCAGCGCATCTGGGAGCGCATCCCATCATCGCGGTCGACCTTGACGACAACAAACTTGATTTCGCAAAACGGTTTGGGGCCACGCATGGTGTTAACGCCGCGGACGTAGATCCAGTAGCAGCTGTGCGCGAACTAACTGCCAATTCGGAACAGTTCGACATACTTCGACAACCCGTAGCTGGAGTTGATTACGCGTTCGACTGCATCGGGCGCGCCGTAACAATGCGACAAGTGTCAGAAATGATACGCAGTGGGGAGTTTGGTCTTTCCAAGGGTGGTACTGCGGTTCTAGTGGGAGTGCCGCAGACCCCCATCGAACTCGACAGCCGGCATATGTTCATAGGTGAACGTTCTTACATCTGCAGTCTCGGTGGTTCGTGTTCACCGGCAGAGGACCTGCCTCGATTCATCGAATGGCATCGTCGAGGCGTTCTCGATCTCGATGCGTTGGTCACTCAGCGGTATTCCATCGACGACATTGGCCAAGCGGTTGATGACTTGGAAAATGGCCGCGTCGCCGGTCGGTCGATACTGGTGTTTGACTAAAGCAATGCAACCGAGCAATGAAGGGGACTTGCCGAGCCTCGAGATCCTTGAAAGTCGAGCTCGGGTCTTTCTGCGAAGGCCGGAAAAACGAAATCGTCTGGGTCCCACGGACTTAGAGGCCATCATGGCTCATCTGGCTGTTGTGGAAGCCGATCCATCGGTACGCAGTTTGACTATCGAGGCCGATGGCCCATCATGGTGCTCGGGGTATCACTTAGGAGCACTTGCTGAGGGACAGCGCGCGAGATTTGGGTTCGGCGAGGTGTGCGACGCGCTTGCAAAAGTCGCAGTGCCCACCATCGCGGTCATTAAGGGCAATGTGCATGGGGGCGGGACAGACTTCGCCCTCGCCTGCGACTTGCGCTTGGCAAGCAGTGGCGTCGTACTAGCGATGCCCGCAACTCGAATAGGGCTTCAGTATTACGCAACAGGGTTGGAACGTTTTGTCCGACGGTTGGGTCCATCCGCGACCAAGCGCATTTTCTTGACCGGGGAAACCATTGGCACCGATGAATTACTCAATATGGGCTACCTCACCGAAGTCGTTGATGCAGAAGAATTGGACTCTCGGGTACATGAGCTTTGTGGTGTCATATCTGAATTGGCGCCAGACGCTGTCAAACTTACGAAACAAGCGATTGACAATTTGGCTGGAACTGACGCCGACCTGGACAAGATTCAGCAGAATCATGTTCTGACGACGCGATCCGCCGATCATCGAGAAGCAATGCACGCAATGAGAGAAGGTCGCTCGCCTCGATTTGGGGAAAGTTAACCGACGCGAACCCCAGCCACTCTGCTACATACAAGACATGACTGAAGCCTTGTCTAATGTCATAGCGGTTGAAAAAGTCACGTCATGGATAAGCGAACGCGCCGAAATTAGCGGGCCTCTTACCTTCACATTGATTGCTGGAGGCAGATCGAATATGACGTTTGCTGTCAGCGACGGGGACCAACCTCGATTTGTATTACGACGCCCACCCACCGGGCCCCTTCTGCCGTCCGCCCATGACATGGCACGGGAACATCGCCTCATGCACGCGCTGCGCAATAGTGACGTGCCCGTGCCCGATATGGTCGGCCTTTGTCAAGACGAAAAGGTCAACGGTCGCGACTTCTACGTCATGGCGTACGTCGACGGGATCGTTGTACGTGATGTGGAGATCGCCTCCACAATGGACATTGACGCACGCGAAACCATGTCGGCATCTCTAATCGACACCCTTGCGGCGTTGCATCGAGTGGACATTGATGAAGTTGGACTCGGCGACCTAGCCAAGCGCACCGGATACATAGAACGACAAGTAAAACGGTGGTCTGGCCAATGGGAAAGTGCACGCACCCGTGATTTGCCACTTGTAGATGCGGTCGCTCTCGAATTGATCCGATCGATGCCCGAACCGAACCCCACGACCATCGCCCATGGCGACTATCGGTTATCTAACTGCATGGTTGACGCAAACGGGTCAGTAATAGCCGTCTTGGACTGGGAGCTCTGCACTTTGGGGGAGCCAATGGCAGACCTGGGCGGGCTTCTCGGGTACTGGCACGACCCACAGGACAAAGATCCTGATGGGGATGCAGAAAGCACCGGATTGCCAGGCTTCCTCAACCAAGACGATTTGGCGTCACGCTACGCGGCCATCATGGATTCGGAGATTGAGTCCATTACTTACTATCGAGCTTTTGCTCAATGGCGTCTAGCTTGCATTGGCGAAGGTGTGTATGCCCGGTACCTCGCTGGCCAACAAGGCGAACAAAACGAAGACATCGATCTTGATCGGATGAGGGACTCGGTAGGGGAGCGAGCCGAGCGAGCGGCTGAACTCCTCAACATGATCTGAGTTGGTTCGATTGCGAGAATTAGCGGACTGAAAGATCCAAGTCACCGGCCGTGCCGTAAAAGCTTGCCGCTGTAAGTCTCGGTCTGCGAGTCGTCTTCTATGGTGATTTCACCATTCACGATGACGTTGCGATAACCGGACGCTCTTTGTATTCGGCGCCACTCTCCACCGGGAAGATCATGTACCACTTCCATTGGCAGAACTTTCAAGTTGTCGGGGTCGTATACGACGACATCAGCCGGACAACCTTCCCTAATAACGCCTCTGTCCTTAAATCCGGCGAGCTGTGCCGGAAGGGAAGACAGACGCCTGTGCGCCTCTTCGTATGTGAGCCATTCGTTGGTTCGGACCTGTTCGGTAAGAGTTTCGGTCGGATAGCGTCCGGCGGTAAGAAACTTCGTATGTGCCCCCCCGTCTGAAACGCCAAATAGCATGTGCGGGTAACTCACCACGTCACGAAGCAGATCACTATTTCCTTGCGGGGGAGCAACGAAAAACAAGGTATCGAGACCGTCTTCGACTGCGATATCGAGCATCACGTCAACTTCATGCTTTCCGGCTAGCTCTGCGGCTTGAGCGACCGACATTTCTCGGTACTTTTCGGTACTTGCCGACCGTGGAGAGAGGATTGTGACAGTGCCGAGCGGAGCGGTCGCTGTCGAGGGCGGATTGTCCTTCAAAGCTTGACGCCGAGCCGGGTCGGCGAATTTGGCTAACCGTTCCTCTTTATCGCCCATGCATGCTTCCATCCAAGCTTCGGAGTCATCGTAAAGACTCCAGTCCTCTAGCGTGAAAGTGAATCCGGCGTCGCTCGTTACCCCCTGGCCGTATACCGGAATGCCGCGTTGTCTACATCGTTCCAGCCACTCGATTTGACGCTTATGCACGTGAGGTTTGTCCTCGAATGCTTGCACCACGTTGTGCAAAAGGGGACGTCCGCTTATCGAAGCTATTTCTTCAAGATGCGCGAGGTCGCGTTTGATGTCGTCAGTTGTCAAAGTCATTTGCACGACGCCCTGATTGCGCTCTGCCAAGACCCCGGCCAACACTCGAGCGGTCTCATCATTCATCATGTCGGTGGGCATGGGGGTGCCATCCCAGTCGCGCTGCACCGCAGCGGGTCCCGTGGGAGGAAGTCGCTGAGCTGACCACCCGCAGCCACCTGCGTCCATCGCCTGCCTTAACAAATTTGCTAGTTCATTATGTTCCTCATCGGTAGGCATTCGACCCGCTTTAGCGTCATCAACCCCCAAGACCTCAAGCAGCATCGGCCCGACTGGCACGTACGGCAAAATATTCATTGCCTTTGGTGTTCGGTCCAGACTGTCCAAATACTCTGGGAAGGTGACCCAGTCCCATGGCATTCCCTGAGCCATCGACTCGTAAGGGATTGCTTCCACTCGCACCATTGACTTCATTGCGTACTCACGCATGTCGGGAGCGACAGGAGCGAATCCAAACCCACAGTTGCCGATGGCGACGGATGTGATCCCGTGCCAGCCCGACAGCGTGCAATATGGATCCCAAAATACTTGAGCGTCATAATGCGTGTGCAGATCGACGAAGCCCGGTGCCACGTGCATGTCGGTGCCATCAATAACTTGTGCTGCCTCGCGGTGGTTCACTCTGCCGATCTCGACAACCTGACCGCCTGCGATTGCGAGGTCTCCCCGCACTCGCGGTGCGCCGCTGCCATCGAAAATAAGGCCGTCCTTTACGACGATGTCAAAACTCATACGTGTCTCACCCTGCCTGATCTGATCTAAATACAGCGTAGATCCGACACTTGATGCCGTGTCGTCAAAAGTCTTTCTAGAAAGCGTCGCGTTCTATATCGAGGACGAAGCGCCCCAATTGATGAGTTACACGGTCTTGGTGAACATTGATGTGCAGTGGCATTGCTCGGAAGTCCCGGTACCTGCGTTCGAAGGCGCCTCCTTCGCGTAGCCCGTTACCACCCTGAGTTCGCTCCAACAACCGCATCGCTTCAGCTAGCTGTTCGACACTCATGGACACGATAGACATTTGACGCAGATAGTCAGCTTCGTCAGGAACGATGCCAGCTGCGATTCTCTGGTCTAATTCCAGGCACGCGCTTTCGACGGCTGCACGTGCTGAGGACAGAAGAGCGGCCGCTCGACCAATATTTACCTGAGCAGTCGCCTTCTCAACCATTTTTCCGCCCATGATGACTCGGCGTTCGCGAGTAGAGGACGCGATTTCTTGAAGGGAGCGGCGCACTATCCCATTCGCCATCCAACCGAGCCAAAGATCGGAAATGCCGACCCAGTCTTCTCTGTAGCGGTGATTGATTACGGGAACAGTTCGAAGCGACTCTGCTCGATTGGCGCCGTACCACTGAACACAACGGTCCAACGGAACGCGCACTTCGCTGTAGTGAAGATCGTCGGTAGCTGATGCTCGAAGACCTGACCCATCCCACGTGGGGTCAATTTTTAAACCTTCAACTGAGGTAGAAACAATCGAAAAACGGAGATCCATCGGTCGGAGCGGTTCTCCGTCTTCGCCAACGACAGCGAATACGACGCCGCAGTAATCTGCGTAGCGGCTGCCGGTGCCGAACGTTGCCTTACCGTTAAGGACCGCCTCGTCGCCTTCTATGCGTCCGTGGACACCGCTACCTGCCCCGGCTGGGAAACTCATCCACTGACCGTTTTGGACTAACTCTTGAAGAAACGACTGATGTTCAGGACCCAAAGTCCCGACGAACAAATGAAACACTGCCAAGTGGTTCCATAGACACCATGCGGTGGAAGGGCAACGCGCAGCAACAGCTTCGAGCTCCCTGCCCATCGCAAGAATGGACGATTCGACACCACCCAGTTCCTTCGTCGCAGCCATTCGCATGACATCGCTGCCTCGCAAACTTTCGATCACGTTGCTGGCAACAGTCCGCGTGCTGTCAGCGTTGGCTGCCTGAGCTTCGAGGGCGTCCAACGTTGGTTGGACCAGCAACCGAGATTCGTCATTGGCGAAGAAGTGTCCGACAGGATCTGTAGTCATTGATATCACCGTACTCAACAGGGTTATCGTTTGCTGATGACTAAAGATGATAGTTCCCCATCGGACCGGATCACCGTTCGACGAATGCCAGACAGAGCCTCCTACGATCCCGATACGGTTGCCTCAATTTTGGATGAAGGCCTGCTTGCCCACGTCGGATTGGTCGCCGCCGAAGGACCCGTCGTTATTCCAATGATCTATGGTCGCGACGACCAAACGCTTTACCTCCACGGTTCTCCTGCAAGTCGTTTGCTCCGCGAAGGTCGTGATACGCAACTATGTGTCACAGTCAGTATTCTCGACGGACTTGTCGTCGCTAGATCGTTGATGCACCACTCGATGAACTACCGTTCCGTCGTCCTCATGGGGAGAGCATCTCTTGTCGAAGATTTTGACGAGAAATCGCGAGCCCTCGATCTTATTAGCGACCACGTGATCCCCGGACGGGTTGCAGGCACCCGCCCTCACCTTGAAAAAGAAGTGAAAGGAACGTTGGTACTTTCGATGCCCCTGAGTGAAGCGTCTTCGAAAGTTCGAACTGGTCAGCCGATCGACGACGATGAGGACTACTCGCTTGATACATGGGCCGGGGTATTGCCACTCGGTATCGCGGTGGGGGAACCCATTCCAGACCCGCTCCTCAAAGACGGAATTTCGACACCGGAACACATAACGCAGTGGTCTCGCTAATGGCTAATCGGGGAGGTGTGGAAGAACCTCTTCTCCAAAGCGGCGCACTGTTTCCTCCAACTCGCTGTTGGAAACTCCGCCCAAATCGAACATAAACAACTGCCGATTGTGCCCCAGCAACTGGTGGAGTTCCCCCATGCGGTCTATGCACTCTTGAGAACTTCCTGCTACCGCCGGCCCGGCCAAGAAAGATTCAAGATCAAATGGCATCTGAACCTTACCGCCTGTGTTGTCGCTGATTAGTTGGTCCACGAAGTTCCAATAATGACCGTAACGAGGAACAAACCTCTCTCTCATGTCTGCCTGGTCCGACCCGACAAAAGCGTGGCAACACGACCCAATGACGATTTCATCAGCATTGCGTCCCGCTTCTACCCAGGCCTCCTTGTATTGCTCAACGATTGGCACAAACATCTTTGGGTGACCAAAAACAGATGGAAGCATCAGGTGGCACCCCAACTTTGCGGCAAGTAATGCCGAAGCTGTTGACCCGGCGCCTATCCAGATAGGCAGATCTCTAGTGGGTCTGGGGCGAACAGTAATGTTTTCGAGGGGACCTCGAAACTTCCCGGACCACGTCACATTCTCTTCTCGGAGAAGTATTTGGAACAATTCGAGTTTCTCTTCAAATATGTTCCGAGCATCACCCACATCCAGTCCGAATGCGGGATAGCTCCGACTAAAGAAATTTCCCCGACCTGCGACTATCTCAACCCGGCCGGGGAAAAGATTGTCAAGCGTGGAGTAGTCCTCGCTAGCCCGCACTGGATCGAGCGTAGGTACCAGGGTGACAGCCGTTGACAAGATGAGATCTGGAACGCGCTCGCCGATCGCGGACAAGACGACTGGTGGAGAGCTCAACATGTAGTCGTTGAAGTGATGTTCGCCTATATGGACGGCGTCAAAGCCAGATTCGGCGGCCCAAACCGAGTATTGGACTAGCTGCCGGTGTCGCTCTGCTTCCGACATCAACTCTCCAGTGACAGGATGAGCGAGGTTGTCTCCCAAGCTAAATGCAGCAGATTCCACGATCTCTTCCTACTGTCGATCAGTTGTTCCAGCCAAGTCGGCCATCAGTCGAATTGCCTCTTCTTGACCAGCGTTGATGTTCAAGCCAGTGAGCCCGCTGTCTGACCACTGGAGGAATCTCTGTTTTATGCGATCAGGAGACCCGTACAGCCCGGCTTCGTCAACGTATTCATCTGGGATCGACTCTGCAGCTTCTTCTTTGTGGCCCGCCAAATAAAGTTCCTGAACGCGCTCCGCGACATCTGGATATCCCCGCTGCACCATGTGCTGGTTATGGAAATTAATGTCTTTGTGGCCCATCCCTCCCGTGTACAAAGCGATGTTGTCTTTGGCTTTGCGGAACACAGCAGTCACATCATCTGTGATTTGAACGGGGCACTGGCCGATTATCTCGAAATTCCGCCAGTCCTTATCAACTCCTCGACGTTTAGCTCTTTCGAAACCTTCCTCAATCCAGGGACGGAAATGATTCATGCGCCCAGGAACAAAGTGCATGGGCAACCACCCATCACACAACTCAGCAGTCAACTTCACAGTTGCTTCCGAACCGCTCCCGAGCCAAATCGGAAGATCGGTGTTGGTATGCAAAATGGAAGTTAGAGGCTTACCGAGGCCGGTGGTGCCTTCACCGACGAAAGGCAGCTGATACTCGCGTCCGTCGTGGACGACGGGTGCCTCGCGAGCGAAAATCTTCTTCATGATTTGTATGTAGTCACGTAACCGCCAGTAAGGCTTCCCCCATGGTTGCCCATACCATCCCTCGACGATCTGAGGACCAGATACACCGAGCCCGACAATCATGCGGTTTCCCCCGGCCAACGCGTCGATAGTTTGCGCTTGCATCGCGGCCATAGCGGGTGCACGACCGGCGAGTTGAATGATTCCTGTGCCCAGCTTTATGCGATCAGTGTGCGCGGCGATATAAGCGAGCGGCGTCATAGCATCGGACCCGTAGGCTTCGGCAGTCCACACTGAGTGATACCCCAGCTCTTCGGCCAGCTTGATCTGGTCCATTGGCAGTCTCAGTTTGCCGCCGGAGTAGCCGAGCATTAATGCGAGTTTCATGGTTCCTTTCGTGCCGGCATTATTCACAGCACTGACTGTCTGGCAAAGACACTATGGCGACAGACAACGATGATGCTTTCTACTGACTTTATTATCCGTTGAGCTGATTTTGATCTATGAAAATAGAATCAGTTGATCGACCGATCCTTGCCTTCCCAGTACGGGGCGCGCAATTCGCGTTTTAAGACCTTGCCGGGACCCGATTTCGGGAGTTCTTCTGAGCGGAACTCAACGGAACGGGGAAGTTTGTATCCCCCTAAGGAATCTCTACAAAACTCGATCAGTTCTTCTGATGTCAGACTTTCGTCTCGAGGCACGACCACCGCGTGGACCTGCTCACCCCATTGTTCATTGGGAACTCCGAAGACAGTCGCCTCGAGAACTTTCGGATTTTGGTAGATCACCTCTTCTACTTCGGAACAGTAGACATTTTCTCCGCCCGAAATAATCATGTCCTTTGCTCGATCAACCAGATACAGGTACCCCTCATCGTCTAGATAGCCGATATCGCCTGTTCGGTACCAGCCATCTTCGAGAGCAGCGGCTGTTTGCTCCGGTTTGTTCCAATAGCCCTGCATGACGTTGGGGCCTTGCACCAAGACCTCTCCCGCTTCGCCGGGTGCCGCATCTATTCGCAAAGACACCCCAAGTGAAGGGTGACCGACCGATTTGCCGCGATTTGTTCCAATAAGTTCCTCCTCATGCCGTAACCCTGTTACGAGAGGAGCCGTCTCCGTCGCCCCATAAAGATGAAGGAGCTCAGCTTGAGGAAACTCTTCGTGAGCACGTTTCAATACCTGAGTGGCAATCGGTGACGCCCCATGACAAATCAGGGTGACACTTGATGTGTCCCGAGGATTTGCCGCCTGTGATTCGACCAGTGCTGCCACCATCGTGGGGACAGCCAAAGTGGCCGAACACCGGTATTTCTCAATTAGGTCGAGACACAAGTTCGGTTCGAACGCAGGCATAACTACCTGACAGACTCCTAGAGCGAGGCACTGAAGTACCGAGTTGGACCCCGCGGCGTGAAACATTGGCGCAACGACTAAATATGTGTCGTCTCCTCCTAATGGCATAGTGATTTG
>ENA-UPTF01000200-UPTF01000200.1-marine-metagenome-genome-assembly--contig:-NODE-200-length-42542-cov-3.904321_pt1 | contig 42542 bp, 44 predicted proteins | sample MGYA00238166_ERZ767019 | MGnify/ENA primary metagenome ERZ767019 (study PRJEB28930, sample SAMN06266391) | marine metagenome | isolation source: Sea water from 250 m depth | place: Atlantic Ocean | study... | reverse complement strand
GGGGCAACTAATTGATGTTTCGCTACTGAATTCATCTAATGCCACAACGGAATTCGCGACGTTGTGGTGGCTTAATGCTGAACGACAAGTCGAACGTCAAACGGGTCGGCATGCTCTCCCGAAAATGACCGAATGGACACAAATCCAGTGTGCTGATGGACGCTGGTTTAACACGGGTGTGCCGCCCAGAAACAAGCGGGAATTTCAAGCTCTTCGCTCCTGGATCGAAGAACTTGACCTCACTGACGAGTGTTCCGCATACGAGATTTTGAAACTCGGAGACCAATTTGAACGGATTGGACTTCTTGAACTCGATGAGGACCCGCTTGCGGGCGAGGTGTTTCAGGCGGGAAGAGACGCGATCGAGTTCTTGGGACAACATTTGAAGGCGTATGACCTGTTTGTCGGGCTTCAACAGCGAGGTATGGCCTGCGGCATCGTGTATTCACCCGATGAAATGATTGAGGATCCCCACTTTGTCGAACGAGGTTTCCCTGAGGAAATTTTCTATGAGACTCGAAACGCCAGTTACACCCATCCTGGAGCGCCGTATCGTTTTGCGCGCACTCCCTGGAAGACCACACGAGCTCCCCATCTGGGGGAGCACCAAAGCTTGATTGAAGCGTTACCGGACTAGGTCAGTTGCGCTGGGTGTTAGATGTTTGCTGCCTCGGCTCGGTCAGTCGCATGGGATCGAGCAGCTTTCGAGAGGTCTCGAACTTCGGCTCGTTCGTCGTCTGTTAGGCATTCGAAATCGGGAGCGTGAAGACGATCAGTTAAGGACTCGATCTCGTCCCTCGGTGCGGCAAGGTCGCTAACGTCCGGGTATGGCTTAGGCCAACCGAAAAACTCAGCGTTCCACTCACCAGCTGGTCCGCTCAGAATCGCTTCGAGGGGACCCATGCCCAATGCTTGTACGGCAACGACATGGCGACCGAAACGCAACTCGCGCATGCATTGAGCCAATTGAAAGGTTCGGGCAGGACCTGCGTCATTGGGGAGTTCTTGATCTCGCCATCCCACGAAAGTCGGAGCGCCCTGCGGCGCAGCATTTTGAACGACCCGATCGAGCAGGTCGCCCAGCCTTTCGTTGCCTTCGAAATCCTCTAACGCTTCGGACCCGTATTCCTGACAGATTCCGGCGTAGACCTTCCCGCCGTCAACGGGATCAAAGGCCGATCGTCCGCGCTCCACCATCGAGCGCATGTGCTCGGGTGCCCAAAAAAATGCGGCCCCCACGACGTTGTCGATCGGACAGTTACCCAAGACACCAAGCCGGCCAACGGCGTAAGCACCTTGTCCATCGCCCATGCCGGCCGCCGCCGCCTTTTCTTGGGTTGACGGAGCCATAAGCCACGCCATAGCCAACATTCCTAACGAACCTCGCATGCTGCGAGCAACAGTGACACTATCCATGACCCTGAAGCTACTCAGTCGAATCGCTGTCTGCCTGAGGACCGCCTTGACGGGTGTAGTTACCCTTGGATGCGAAGCAAGTCCACTACGAACAACAGCGGAGTGTTCGGCGGAATACCACCACCAGAGCCCTGCTCGCCGTACGCCAAATCGCTCGGGATTTTCAGAAGACGCCTGCCTCCCTCGCGCATGCCCACTATTCCCTGATCCCAGCCTTGGATAACCATGCCCACCCCAATAGTTGTGGTGAAGGGCGTTCCCCGGCGCCAAGATGCATCAAATACCGTGCCGTCAGTAAGGGTGCCCAGATAATGAACCGTGACAGTGTCCCCAGCCTCGACTATGTCGCCCGTGCCGTTCGATAAATCTTCCACTTCAAGTGAGGTCCCGACTTCGATGGAATCAGGGATGGTTGGCGGTTCTAGGTCGACGATTGCAACAAGGTCGACCACGAAAACCAGAAATGCGTTGGGCGGAATAGCCGAGCCGGCGCCTGAACTTCCGTAAGAGCTCAGGAGGAATTATCAACAACCGTCGACCCCCCTCTCGCATCCCCACAATGCCTTGGTCCCATCCTGGGATGACCGCGCCGACCCCGATTGGAACAAAAAATGTTTGACCTCGGTTCCAACTAGCGTCAAATTCGGTTCCGTCACTCAGCAAGGCACCGACGTACTGGACTTCGAGTAGGTCTCCAGGCACCGCCTGTTCACCGGTACCCGCGTTCACATCTTCAATCACCAGGGCCTTGGGTATTCCCTCGTTGGGAAGAACACTGATGCTTGGCCGCTTCTCGTTACTGGCGGAGACCTCTACCCACATCTGGTCAGAAGCCAAAGCTGTTGATGGAGTTGAATCAGTCGTCGGAGTGGTGACCGAGGTGGCCGATTGGTCGACGACCGAGGTGGCCGATTGGTCGACGACCGAATCTTGATCGGTTCCGCTGCAAGCGAACAACAACAGCGCGGTACATGCGGCAATGATGTTGCGAACAGAAAGCATGCTTGCAGGCTACGGAAAGCAACGAACAAATCGGTGACCGATTCGGAGTTGGTCGCACGTCAGTTGTTTGCCATCGGAAATTCGAAGGTTCGTTGTGGACGATGAAACCCACAAGTAATGACCTTTGGTGCGATGAAATGTTTTGTGCGGTGTCTTCGGTCACGTACTGAGGCAACATAGCGAGGTGCAATTCCAACACCGCGCGGTGTTTCACCCCGAAGACATAAGTGCTGAGTGGTTGACACACATATTCGGCGATCAAGGCGCCGTAATCGATTTCGAGATTCAAACCATCGGCACCGGGCAAGTAGGAGCCAACTTCCGATGCCACTTGACATGGGACGGTCACGAGGGGCCGTCGACCGTCGTCATCAAATTCGCGGCTCTCGACGCACAAAGTCGAGCGACAGGCATAGAGATGGGCACCTATCGACGGGAAGTCGAGTTCTATCGTCAGATTGCCCCAAGAATTGACGTTGCCGTCCCGTACGTGCATTACCTAGATTTCGTCCCTGGATCCGCCGACGTGGTCATTGTCATGGAGGATCTCCATCCGCGCATTCAGGGCGATCAGCTAAACGGCTGTAGTTACGGCGAGGCAGAGGCCGTGTTGTCTGAAGCGGCACTTCTCCATAGCGCCTTTTGGGGCGATGAATCGTTGTCTGAACTGGATTGGGTAAGTAGACGACGACCCGATGAAATTGCACAGACCATCGAATTCATCGAGGCGTTGCAACCGGCGTTTACAGACCGTTATCGAAGTTCGCTGAGTGACCAAGCGATAGAAGCCGGTGATCGCTTCGCACAAGGAGCGTTTAACTGGTTCTCAGAAATCCCGGCACCATCAACCCTCGTTCATGGCGACTATCGACTAGATAACTTGATGTTCGCCCCCGACGGCTCCGCCGAACCTCGGTCGGTCGTAGTTGTCGATTGGCAAACCGTGACACATAGTCACGCAGCCCACGACGTCGCCTATTTCCTTGGGTCGTGTTTCGAACCGAAAGAGCGACGTCGCAACGAAGAACAATTGGTCGCGCATTACCTCAACGAACTGGCAGATAGCGGCGCTACCGTTCCAATCACTCTCGACGAATTGTGGCTGAACTATCGGCGGTTCTCCTGGTCGGGGTTCTTGATGGCCATGCTTGCGTCAATGATCGTCGGACGTACCGAGAGAGGCGACGCCATGTTCGTTGCTATGGCGAATCGCCATGCTGCACAAATCTTTGATCTAGATGCGATCGAGTTTGTAAATAGAGCCGCTTGATAACGACTTACGCTTAGGAGGTAGCGTTCTGGTCATGGGGGACGCAACCGCGGCCGTTTTGCACGGTGTCGAAGATCTTCGAGTTGAAACCTACGCGGTGCCAGAGGTAGGCATAGATGACGCTGTACTGCGAGTTGAAGCCTGCGGGCTTTGCGGTACTGACCATGAGCTATACAACGGTCACATACCGGCGCCCTACCCGATTGTGCCGGGTCACGAAACCGTCGGCCTGATTGAGGCAATCGGCGAGAAAGCCGCCGAAAAGTGGCAGGTAAGCGTCGGTGATCGAGTGGCTGTTGAATGCTGGCAATCGTGCGGCGCGTGCGACCCGTGCCTCGCCGGGATATATCGGCGTTGCGTACGCCACGGGCAGACCGACCTTTACGGAATGATCCCCACAGAACGCGAGCCTTCGTTATATGGCGGGTATGCCACGCATCACTATCTGTCACCGGACTCGTTGGTCCTACCGGTCCCGGGCGAACTAGATGCCGTGGAGGCCACACTGTTCAATCCGTTAGGTGCCGGTATCAAATGGGGAGTCGAGATTCCCGGAACCCAACAGGGCGACTTCGTCGCCGTTCTCGGTCCAGGAATTCGCGGCTTGTGCGCCCTAGTCGCGACCCGCGAGGCCGGTGCCGAATTTGTCGCTGTAACCGGCTATGGCCCTAACGATCATCCGCGACTTGAGTTGGCGCTAGCGATGGGAGCGGACTTGGTTGTAGACGTAGCCGAAGAAGACCCGGTCCGAAAATTCCGTGAAGCCACAGGTGGTCGTCTAGCTGACGTTGTGGTCGATGTGACTGCGAACGCACCAACGGCTTTTGGGCAAGCGGTGAGATTGAGCGCTGTCGACGCGACCATTGTTATGGCAGGCGTGCGGGGACAAAAGGGTGCACCCGACCTTCATACCGATGCGATCATCTGGAAAGAAATCACTGTGAAGGGAGCACTTGGCGTCGACGCCCCCGTCTATCGAAAGGCCCTAGAACTTCTAGCCGGCAGAGCGTTCCCGTTCGAATTACTTACCCGACGAGAAGTCGGGCTCACTGACACTTCCGAACTATTGACGTCGATGGCGGGTAAAGGAAGTGAACCGCCCCCAGTGCACGGAGTCATTGTCCCCGGACTCTAAGAACAAAAAGACACCATAATTACGGGATCTAATTTCTAGAACACGTAATAGGAGAGGAGTGTGCCGCATGAAGTTCGGTTTAATGTCCGCGAATTTGATGGGCAACGTCGAGGGAAACGCGGCTGGGGAACTCGCCCGCGCCGCCGAGGAGGTTGGATTTCATTCAATTTGGGCGGTGGAACATGCCGTGGTGCCCGTCGAATATGCGTCCACCTATCCCTACGACGAAGGCGGCCGGTTGTTCAAAGGCACCAGTCAACTTGATCATTCCGACCCCTTGATTTGGCTTGCCTTTGCTGCCGCAACCACGACCAAGATCCGTCTAGCAACAGGAATCCTCATCCTCCCTCAGCGCAACCCCCTGATAGCCGCTAAGGAAATTGCGAGTCTTGACCGATTGAGCAACGGACGGCTAGATCTCGGCATCGGAGTGGGATGGCTACGAGAAGAATTCGAGGCTTTGGGAGTTCCGTTCGAAGCACGAGGAGCCCGGACAGATGAATACCTCGCCGCTCTACGTGTTCTTTGGTCGGAAACCGAGCCTGAATTTCACGGAGAGTTTGTTGATTTTGCTCCCGTGTATTGCCAACCCAAACCGACTCAATCACCTATACCGATACTCGTCGGAGGGCATTCGGACCGAGCAGCAAAAAGAGCAGGTGAACTCGGCGACGTGTTCTTTCCCGCAGAACGACCTGTTGAGACACTCGCATCACTGCACTCCGCGGCGCAGCATTACGCAGAACAGGCAGGCCGCGACCCGTCAAGTGTCGAATTGTGGACGTCTTCGACAGGAGATCGCGAACATCTCGACCAGCTCATTGAAGCCGGGGTCAGTCAAGCCATGCTTCCAGCACGCCCAGCTGAACAACTCGAAGATCGCTATGCAGAACTCATTGCGGACTACGACTCGGAGACGGCACCATGACTGACCCTGACCGGACAGCTGAACTTCATGCTCGAGCGGAACGGATCCGTGACGAGATGGGCGGTTCGGACAAGCTGTCAAAGATGGCTGACGAAGGTGATCGCACCATCAGAGAACACATTGACGCGTTCCTCGACGTCGGTACTTTTCGCGAAATTGGGACCTTTAGTACATCGATACGTCCCGACGAACGAGACAAAACACCTGGCGACGGCAAGATCGGGGGACATGGAACCGTAGATGGTCGACCGGTCGCGGTGTTTGGCGACGACATCACCGTTTATCGCGGTTCAAGCTCAATCGTTGGAACCCGAAAAGAACATCGTCTCTACGAACGCGCGATGGCTATGGGAACCCCCATAGTGCACTTCGGCGAAACAGGTGGCGCTCGAATACCAGACACCATGGGCGCCGAAGGAATCAGCGAACCGGGCGGACTATTTGAACTAGCCAAGCGTCAGCATCGGGTACCGATGGCCACCATGGTCACCGGACAATCTTTCGGTGGATCCTCTTTCCTGTCTGCCCTATCTGACTATGTGGTCATGGTGCGAGGATCATGCTTAGCAGTCACCTCACCCAAAGTTTTCGAAATAGCAACCGGAGAAATCATCTCGTTCGAAGATGTCGGTGGGGTAGATGTCCATGCACGAAAAACCGGCCAAATAGATCTTGGGGTGGACACCGATGAAGAAGGCTACAACGCGATCCGACAATGGCTTTCCTATCTACCAAGCAACGCCTGGCAGACGGCCCCTCGCGACGAACCCTCCGGGTCCCTAGATCACGATCCGGAGCTCGGCGAGCTTGTTCCCGCCAAACGTACCCGGGGTTACGACATGCGGCGGGTCGTCCGACGCATCGTTGACCCCGGATCTTTATTGGAGACTCAACCTCTGTATGCGCGCAATGTGGTCTGCGGTCTTGCCAGACTCAACGGCTTCTCCGTCGGCATCATTGCTAACAACCCCATGTTCGGTGCCGGGACCCTCGATCCGCAGGCATGTCACAAAATTATTCGCCTCGCAACGGTATGCGATTCGTACAACATCCCCATGATTTTCTTAGCTGACGTACCAGGATTCATGGTGGGAGAGCGAGTTGAACACGAACTGATGCTCCACTGGGGTATGCGAATGATGCATGCCCTCCAAAACGCGTCAACACCAACCTTGACTGTCTGCATACGCAAAGCGTTTGGATTGGCGTGGCAAGCGATGAACGGATCACAGATGCCCGCCCTAGGTGTTTACAGCTGGCCCGGAGCGGAGATCGGTTTCATGGACCCTGAAGTTGGAGTGAACGTCGCTTTCGGGTCCAAACTAGGGCGAATCGAAAACCCCGAAACACGGGAGGCTGAACGCGAAGCACTCGTCCGAGAAGTCGCCGAATCCACTAATCCATACGAAGCTGCAGGCACCATGCGGATCGACGAGATAATTGACCCCGGAGATACACGCAACATCCTTGCCCGTGATCTGGAGATGTTGGCGAACCGCTCAGTCCCCCCACCCGAAGCAAGACCGCTTTCATACTGGCCGACCTGTTAGCCGGCAAGCCGTCAACCCTGATCTGAAAGAACCTCAATGAGAGCTGCCGTAACCCGACAAGGAAGCATTGTCGTCGAAACCACAGAAGACCTCAGCCCCGCCGAAGGAGACGTCCTGGTAAAAACACTCGCCTGCGGTATATGTGGCAGCGACTTGCACGCCCTGCAACACGGCCACGAAATGGTTCGAAACCAAAAAGAGACAGGTGGTCCGCTCGTATATGACGCCGACCAAGATCTGGTGATGGGTCACGAATTTTGTGTGGAGATCCTCGACACCGGTCCGGGAGTTCCTGACCACTTGGAAATCGGTGACGTTGTTTGCTCCTTCCCGGTCCTTCTTCGGCCCGACGGGATACATACCATCGGATACTCCAACGAATATCCCGGTGGCTATGGAGAGCACATGCTTCTCTCATCTCAACTGCTCCTACCGGTGAGGAACGGATTAGCCCCCGAACTGGCCGCACTAACCGAACCAATGGCGGTTGGCCGTCACGCTGTAGAGAAATCGCGCGCCGGCATCGAAGACGTGTGCCTGGTGATTGGCTGTGGCCCCGTCGGACTCGCAGTAATCGCGGCGCTCAAACAAAAGGGTTACGGCCCGGTAATCGCCGCGGACTTTTCTCCTCAACGTCGCCAACTAGCGGAAACGATGGGAGCAGACGAAATAATCGATCCGGCCGTGAACTCACCCTACGAAAGTTGGCAAGAAGCTGCCTGGCCCAAGGGAGTTGATCGTAACGACTCCGCTATGCGTCTCCGAGGAGTGAAGGCCAAACCGGGGCTGATTTTCGAATGCGTCGGAATTCCCGGTGTGATCGACCAAATCATGCACGGAGCGATGCGCGACACGCGCATTGTGGTGGTCGGCGTGTGCATGGAACATGACACCGTTCGCCCGTTGACTGGTATCGGTAAAGAGCTCAATCTTCAGTTCGTGCTCGGCTACAGCCGAGACGAGTTCGCCGACACTCTTAGAGGCATCAGTGAAGGCGAACTCGTTGTGGAGCAACTAATAACCGGTCGAGTAGGTCTCGACGGTGTCGCGCAAGCGTTCGAAGATTTAGCCGATCCTGAAACCCACGCGAAAATCATTGTTGAACCCTGGCGGTAACCACCTCTCCGATCTCAGCGGTCAAAGACCCAAGGAGCGACGGGAAGTGAACTGGGATCGAAATCTTTGGCGCGTTCTCGTAGCTCACCAAATGACGCAACTTGGTTTATTCGAAGGCTCGAAAGCAACGTGTTCAGCACATCGAATTCTGATTCCCCAAGAGTCAGCCGGTCTTCGATAGTCACGGCGCCGTGGCGTTTCGCGAGACGTTCTCCCGAACTAGACACGACCAGCGGGACATGAGCGTAACTCGGTGGAGCGAGACCCAATAAACCGAATAGGTGAATCTGCCGCGGGGTTGATGGGAGTAAATCGTCTCCTCTAACGACTTCAGTGACGCCCAAATCTGCGTCATCGACCACGACCCCGAGATTGTATGAGGGAACGCCATCGCCCCGACACAAAACAAAGTCGTCGACTGCTCCCTCAAAAGTTCCTAATTGACGGTCTTGCATCTTGATGAGTTCGCCATTAGTCCGCAACCGCAACGCAGGGCTCCGACCGCTCGCTTCGCGCTCGGCAATTTGGCGTCGTGTCAGATTTCGACAGATCCCCGAGTAAGCGCCTTCAGGTAAATGTGAATGCTGTGCAACCGTTGCCTCGCGAATCTCGCGACGGGTGCACCAGCAGCGATACGTGAGACCTTGGTGGGTCAACTGTTCGATAGCGTCCCGGTACACGTCCAGGCGGTCGCTCTGGCGGACGGGCTCACCGTCCCAGTCCAAGCCGATTCGCTCATAGTCGCGTATTTGGCTTCGATAAAACTCCGGCCGCACAGCGGCGTCTAAATCTTCGAACCGCCAAATGAACCGGCTGGCAGACGAACGCGCGAACAGCCACGCTAAAAGGGCTGTGCGTAGGTTTCCGAGATGGAAATGACCGGTCGGACTTGGCGCCCAGCGGCCCGTCACGATATTTCAGCGAGAGCCTTCACGCCTTCGACGCAACGTTGCATGTTCGCTAGATGCTCCTGTTGACGGCGATCCACGATGAGGACTTCTTTATCGGGCATGGCTTCAATCGCCGGAGTTAGACCCGACGGCCCCGGACCGAGTCGCACCGTGTGGCGTAGCCGGCAACGATGACCATGCAACTCGTCAATTTCCCAGCGCCAGCGAGCAGCAGCTGTCTCCTCGTCGTCTCCGACTGCCCATCCGAATCGTTCATATTCAACCAATTCCGTAATTGTTGAAGTGGTTTGCCATTCGCCAATAGCTGGATGTTTATTGGTGCCAACAAACCGTGCACCCACCGCTGGCTGGTCGTATCCGTCGGCCCATTCCGCTCCTTGAAACTCCTCGGAGAACTGAGCGCCGACGCTGATGTCACAAATCAACGACCAGACTTTGCTTGGTGGGGCGTCGACGTCAATTTCGACCGTCACGCCCGGTCCCTCCGTGATGCTTCGGGTGGACTGATCATCCCGGTTCTCCCAGGTCCTGCCCCACTTATCGAAATACGCCACCTCTTCGGCCAAGCGTCTCGGGACGGACGCGAAATCGCCACCTTTGCTGTATGCGACAGGTAGAAGCGCTATTGGGGTTACGCCATCCGGAACGTCGAGAATTTCACGAATTTCAGCGTCATTGTTGAGAATTGCAGTTGTCCACGCGGTAGCCAAGCCGCGCGCGCGAGCAGCAAGACAGAAGCTCCACGCTGATTGAATAACGGAGTCGAAAAGGCCTGGTTTCTTGCTGTCGTCGTGGACCCCCCAAACGCATGGAATAACAAGAGCAGGGACATCTGCTAAATGTTCCGCGAGATGCGCGGCTGAACGCATGACAGCAGTATTGCGGTGTTCGGTTCCCGCCAGCTTGTCTCGAGCCGACACCATCCATTTGCCCGCTCCCTCCCAATACAACTCGGATAAGGCCTCCTTTTGGTCACGGTCTCTAACAATCAGCCACCGACGACTTGATTGATTCCCACCGCCGGGCCCTTGTTCGGCAATATCGATGCAGTCCAAGAGCACGTCATTGCCTAAGGGGCGTTCCAAGTCCAGTCGAAGTCGCACTGATCGAGTTGTGGACAGCACCCCGTCCACAGAGGGCAGATCGACGCTTTCTACGTCATATCTCTCGGGAACATGCTCGTTCGATCTCGGTGAATTCATGGACATAGTCAAGCGCACCGACGGCCTCTTCGCCCGAACGACTTAAACGATGTTGAAGAACAGTCAACCTGAGCGTCCTAACGTGTCACTTGTGAGTTCTCGTCAACCATTTCTAAATGCACGATTACAAGGCTTCGGCGCGACCATCTTTGCCGAGATGTCTGCCCTTGCCCTGAAGACCAACGCAGTCAACTTAGGGCAGGGATTTCCGGATAAAGATGGCCCGATCGAAGTAATCGATGCTGCGACGGATGCAATCCGCAACGGCTTAGGCAACCAATACCCGCCGGGTATCGGAGTCCCCGAGCTACGGAACGCAGTGTCCGATCATCAAAAGCGTTTTTATGGGTTGGACTTTCATCCTGACAGTGAAGTCCTGATCACAGCGGGAGCGTCGGAAGCACTTGCCGCTTCAGTAATTGCTCTGTGCGAAACGGGAGACGAAGTCGTTACCTTCGAACCTTGGTACGACATCTATGGAGCCAATATCGCGATGGCCGGAGCGACCAAGAAAGTCGTCACCCTGCGACCCCCCAACTACGCGTTCGAAGAAGAAGAGTTTTTGGCGGCGTTATCGCCCAAAACCAGGCTGATTCTGTTGAACACGCCACACAATCCCACCGGCAAAGTCTTTTCTAGAGAAGAACTTGAATTTATTGCCGACGTCGCGATCGAACGTGATTTGCTCGTAGTGACCGATGAGGTTTACGAGCACCTTGTTTTCGAAGGGGAACATATCCCAATTGCGTCACTTCCTGGTATGCGGGAAAGGACAGTTACGATCTCGTCCGGTGGAAAAACCTTCGCCTTCACTGGTTGGAAAATCGGATGGGTGTGTTCGACCCCGGAACTCACGAGTGCGGTACGTATCGCAAAACAGTTTCTGACGTTTGTTAGCGGAGGACCCTTCCAATACGCGATCGCAGTAGGTTTGGGCCTTGGAGACGATTATTACGACGCCTTGATCTCTGACATGCGAGCCAAGCGAGACTACCTGTCCGCCGGGTTGCGATCCGCCGGGTTCGAAATATTTGAACCTCAAGGCACGTACTTCGTAACTGCGGACGCGCGATCGGTTGGCTATGAAGACGGTCTGGAACTTTGTTGGCAACTTCCCGAAAAAGTAGGGGTTGTAGCCGTCCCCAACGTGGTGTTTTACGACAACCAGAACGAGGGCAAACACTTGATTCGGTTCGCCTTCTGCAAGAGCCTCGACGTGCTGGATGACGCAATCAACCGTCTACAAGGTTTGACATGAGTCTGCGGTTAGCGGCTGTCCAACACGACCTTGAATACGCCGGAGACAGTGCTGTAATTGACCCGTGGGGCGAAAGACTGGCTTCGGCGGCATCGGTAGAAGCATTACTTATTGTCGATGTCGCTGCGGACACAGTTGAGAAGACACGGACGGAATTTCCGGTGCTCCAAGATCGACGAGACTCGTGAAAGAAGCCATAAGCGAAGAATCAGTTTGACTCATAACCATATTTGGAGGAACAGTGAGTTTTGTAGAAATGCGAACCTACGACCTAAAAATCGGGACAGCGAATAGTTACGCGGCCCTCTACCGAGAAGAGGGTTACGCAATACAAAAAGGTCACCTAGGCGAGCCGGTCGGCTACTACGTCAGCGAAATAGGAGACCTCAACCAGATCATCCACATGTGGCGATACGAGAGCCTCGAGGAACGCAGCGAGAAAAGAACAGCGTTGTTCAGCGACCCAGCCTGGCTTGAATACATTTCGAAGATCGGTCCAATGATCATTCGTCAACGCAACGCGATTCTGTACGAAGTTCTACACCCAGAGACCTAACCCACCGCGACGAGAGCGACCGCCCCCAGGGTGACCCAAAGACCCACGATGCGTCTTCGGTTGAGATGTTCACTCAACACGAAACGAGCCAACAGCACAGTCACCGCCGGATACAAACTGGCCAGAACAGCCACAGGCGCAAGTTGTCCATACTTCAGCGCAAACAAAAAGGCGACATTGGCACCGGTGTCGCAGACGCTGCAACCCAACAGAGGTAGCCAATCACCAACAGGCTTAATGGACGCTTTGCGCACGGCAGCGCCAACTAACAAGAGAGCGGCAGCGCTGGTTCGTCCAGCAACGATCGGCCAGGGAGCGGATTCAGAATTCGTTTCCCCCAGGACGCAGAAGAAAAGACCGAACCCGACGCCCGCGAGGAGCGCTTCGAGAACCGTCGCTGTAGAAACCGGTAAATCGCTTCCGGGGTGACCTGCGGAGACCATAAAGATAGCGATTAGGGCAAGAACGATTCCGACCCCACAGACGAAACTCGGTTGTTCACCTGTTGCCACGTCCCAGGTGACAGGCACCACCGCCGAAGTTATTGCCGCTAGGGGAGCTACAAGCGACATAGGTCCGCGTGCTAGCCCTCGATAAAAAATTCCAAGACCCCCAGCGCCCAAGATCCCGGCAAGCGCTCCTAGGGACAAATCTCTGAAAGTAAAATTTGCTGCGATAAACGGAGTGACACACAGAAGAGGCAATGTTCCAAACAAAGAAACGGTTAAAAGGACCTGAGTTTGGGTGTTTCGTCGCGAACTCAAGCCACCCAAAAAGTCGCCTGAGCCGTAAAGCACCGATGTGACTAACGACAACAAGACAGCCATAAGAGTCCGTTAAGGAATCACCAAACCTGTGGAACTAATAAACATTTTCCCCTTCGGGGGGCCTTCGCTTTCCGGCGCTAATGGAGTTTTAACAGAATCGATCACCTAACTGTTCGTTCAAAGAATGTGGCCCCGAGCGAGTCCTTGAACGACAATGAGGTGTCTCGGCTCGGCTGAGTTCAAGAAGCACGCCCGTCTCACGAAAGTTGCCACCAAATGTCGAACCACCTTATGGAGAAATGGGCATCGCGCACGGAGGTGCTTGGGACCTGGTTGTCGCTCCCCGACTCGCATGCTGCCGAAGTAGTGGCTCGAGTCGATTTCGACTACGTGTGTGTCGACATGCAGCATGGTGTCGCTGACTATCAGATCGCTGCGGCCATGCTTCAGGCGATCAACTTGACCGGTAACGGAACTCCGATTTGCAGAGTGCCGTGGAATGAACCTGGAATCATTGGGCGAATGCTTGACGCAGGTGCCCGCGGCGTCATCATTCCCATGGTGAACTCAGTCGAAGAGGCAAAAAGAGCTGTAGCGGCGACCAAGTACCCACCGGCAGGGGAACGGAGTTACGGGCCAACAATTATTGGTGCACGCGCCCGAAACGCCGGCGAGGATTACTACCCGACCGCGAACGAAACCAATGCATGCATACCCATGATCGAAACTCGTCAAGCAGTGGAGAATCTTGACGACATTCTCGCGGTCGATGGTGTTGACGCGATTTATGTAGGTCCAGCCGATTTGTCGCTGAGCTATGGCTACGGACCTGTGTATAGCGACGACAACGACGAGTACCGGAAGGTCCTGGAGCACATAGTGGACAGATGCAACCAAGCGGGAAAAATTGCGGGGATTCATTCAACGACGGCACTTGCCAGTAACCGGCGAGAAAAAGGTTTCCTGATGCAAACCGTTAGCGGCGACCTCGTAGCCATGAGCAAAGCCAGCTATCAAGATTTGAAGAACGCGCGCGAAGGAGGACCAGGTGATGGATCCTCACGTATTTACTGAAGAGGCTCAGAGATAGATAACGGGTTGTTTCGACGTGTCGAAACAACGAACCAAACACCTGCAGCAGCAACTAAACATCCGGCGGTTCGAAAAGCCGTAGGCATCGACGCCGCTTCGCTTAACCAGCCCAGTGCGGGGGGTCCAAGCACGAACCCTACGTCGCCGGCCGAACGATAGAGGCCGATACCTAAGCCGCGAAGCCTTTCAGGAAACAGTTCGGCGACGAAAGCAGCGGGCGCGGGCCCAGCGGTTCCTGTACCAAGAGTCAGAATCAGGTTGCCGATTACAAACCAAAGTGGAGTTCCGCTCGACGCGATGACAAAAGTGCCAAGTCCGGCGGCGACACCAGAAAAGACAATTACTGGCCCCCAACCGATGCTCTCCGTCGCCCGCGTCGCGGGCCAAAGAGTAAACAACGTCATGACTCCGGTGATAGTGAACACCACTCCGATCTCGCCCGGACCCCAAGCCAGGGTGTCATCCGCGTGGAGTGGCACCAACGTCGCTCGCGTACCTGCGCGAGTCATAAAGATTGTTCCCGTGACGAAGGCGATGGCAAAAAATGGCCCGCTGCATACGATGCGTTTGACCTCCGCAGCTGAACCTTGACCCTGAGTCGCTTCGACGTTGGGACGACGTGTTTCTGGAAGTCGGAATATGGCGTAGACGGCGGTCGCTACCCCGATGGCGCCCACCAGGTGGAACGGGGCTGCCAAACCCCAACGTTCTGCAACTAAGCCACCCACTCCGGGACCTAACGCCACTCCGACACTTAGGGCCCACTGGTTGGTAGCTATATAACGAGCACGCCGATTACTCGGTGCGATATCGATCAAATAAATGAGCGCACCGCTCATATAGAAAGCGGATCCTGCTCCGGCGACGAACCTCCAGATCAGCAATGACGAAATACTGTCTGCGAAGCCCGAACCAAACATTCCGATAGAGGTCAAGATTGGTCCGCCCACCAAGAGAATTCTTCGCCCAAAACGATCGGCAATCAATCCGGCCGGTATGTTTAGGATTAGGCGAGCGAGCGCGAAAACCGTGAGAGTTAAGCCAACTACGGTGGCACTCACCCCGAAATCGCGGGCATAGAGAGGAAGCACGGGACCGACGAGTCCTTGACCCGCCATTACCATGAAGGTGGCAAAGCAAAGAATGAGCAGCTTTTCTGCTTCTCGAAACCTGGTTGTCAGCGTGGCCACTGAGCATTGCTACCACTCATGCCGCGTCAATCACACGATCTCACTACGATGCCTGTAGCGGGAAAGGGGACCCAATGCAGGTCAATTATCCGATTATCTCCTCGGATTCGCATATTGCTGAGGCGCCCAATACGTATACCGATTACATCGAACCTGAGTGGCGTGACGTCGCTCCACATGTAATTGAGACCGAAGATAAGGGAGACCTTTACGTCATAGACGGGATGAAACGGACCATTCAAATGGGTCTCATTGCTGCTGCAGGCAAGGCCCCCGAAGAGCTAAATCCCAAAGGGAAGTGGGACGAACTACCGCGAAGCGGTTGGGATTCGAGCTACCGCATAGCAGATCAGAATCGAGACGGAGTTTCAGCTGAGGTCATCTATCCCTCGGTTGGAATGGTGCTTTGCAACCACCCTGATGCCGATTACAAGAAGGCCACCATGGACGCTTACAACCGTTGGATAAGCGACTACTGCTCGGTGGATCCGAATCGGCTTCTCGCAATTGGGCAGACCCCTCTTCGTTCAGTGGAGGAAGGGATCGTTGAGATAGAAGCTATGAAGAATGCTGGGTTGCGCGGAGTCATGATGCCCGGAAACCCCGCGACAGAGTTCGACTACGACGACCCACGCTGGGATCCGTTCTGGCAAGCTGCGATTCAATTGGAACTCCCTCTGTCGTGGCACATTTTGACTGCGAAGGGATCGGGGCGACCTAGAGGGCCCAAAGCCAATTCGTTCATGACGATCATCCGGGCAAATCAGGACATCATGGGAACGCTCGTCTTCGGAGGAGTGTTTGAACGAAATCCGGAATTGAAAGTTGTATGCGTCGAAGCGGATGCTGGCTGGGTTCCGCATTACATGTATCGAATGGATCACGCCTACAAACGTCACCGGTATTGGTTGCCGCCAGGACAGGAACTCTCGAAACTGCCGAGCGAATACTTCAAAGAGAGTATTTACACGACGTTTCAAGATGACTGGGTCGCGTTCAAGATGGTGGACCACGTCAACCATAAACGTCTGCTGTGGGCGAACGATTTTCCGCACAGCGACAGCACGTGGCCGTGGAGCCAGGAACTACTTGACGAACACGCTGCAGATCTCACCGATGAGCAGAGCCGAGACATCCTGTGCGACAACGCCGCTGAGCTCTATGGAATGGATACTTCGGCACTGCCGGTCGGCGGAGACAGTTTGGCGGCCACGACCTGACAGGACCAGTTGTGGAACTGACTTCCTCCCGCATAGACGGCGCTGACTTCACGGCCGCGCAGGAGTTGTACCACTCGCGCGGTTGGACCGATGGTCTACCCATCATCCCTCCAACTCCCGAGTTGGTTAGCGCTTGTCTTGATTGGGCCCTTCTGCCGCCAGAACACCTCATAGGAATTGAGCCCGTCAGAGAACGCGCTATAACGGCCGAAAAATTAGCAATCAATTCCGTTATGGCAGGGTGCCTTCCCGAGCATTTTCCATTGGTGGTGGCCTCATTCACAGCGATGCTTCACGACGATTTCCTTCTTCACGGTGCCACTGCATCAACGGGAGGATGTGCGGTCCTACTTATCGTCAATGGTCCGATTCGTAGCCAACTTGGAATGGATGGAAGCTTCAATGCTCTAGGCAACACGGATCGCGCTTCATCGGCGATCGGAAGGGCAGTGCGACTTGGACTAATCAACCTGCTCGATGTCCGTCCCGGCGAAATTGACCGATCGACGTTAGGGCACCCAGGCAAGTTCAGCTATTGCGTCGCAGAGGACGAAGAAAATTCTTCGTGGCGTTCTTTGGCTGAAGAACGACTCGGTATCGCCGATATCTCTGCCGTGACCGCGGTCGCTGCGATGGCACCCCGTCAAATCATGAACGAATGGACTACCAACCCCGAAGAAATATGCGACACCGTCGCCGCGGAGATCCGGGCGAACCAACTTCACTACTCAATCTGGGCTGGCAATTACACAGTTGTCCTACCGGGCCAACTCCGTCAGCACTTCGACGACGCTGGATGGTCAAAGGCTGACATCCGAAATTATGTCCATCAGCAGGCCCGCGTGAAGCGTGGTGAGTGGACCAAGGTAGGCAAAGGTTCGGTGGTAAAGGACCGAGCTGACAGGGAATACGCTGCAATGGAATCCGCCGATCAGCTGTTGGTCGTAGCCGCAGGGGGCCCAGCGGGTGGATTTGCACAGATAATTCCCCCCTGGTTGGGAACGAAAAGTCGAGCAACCACTGTGGCTGTAGGCGCATGCGTCGATTGTGAGGTGCCATAGACATGGAACTACTTGACCCAAGTCACGAGCAACAAAACGGAGGCAGCACGCCGCCATCGCGACTCAGCACCCTAGAAGGAGCTGTTATTGGAGTCATCTCCAATGGGAAAGAGAACACGGTTCCCTTCTTTGACCGCGTTGAATCCATTTTGCGTGACAGTTACGGCGTCTCCGAGGTTGTTCGTAGAACGAAACGGAATTACAGCGCACCAGCGGAAGCAGACTTGATGGCCGAGGCAATTGGATGGGATGCGGTTCTTAGCGGCGTTGGCGACTGAGGTAGTTGTTCGTCGTGCAGTTTGCACGACGCCGTCATCGCAGAACGAAATGGAGTCCCGGCGATGAGCGTGATGACGTCGGCCTTCGCGGACGCCGCCGAACTGATGGCAAGGGTTCAGGGTGTGCCGCTTCACCCGTTCGCAGTGATTGAGCATCCCATCGCGAGTGCAGATGACCTAGGACTTGACGTTCGAGCACGAGAGGCAGTCCGAAAAGCGGTAGAGGTATTGGTGTCTCGATGATCTACGGGGATTGAAAGCTTGCGTAATCGAGTGGTAACGCAGTCGTTCGTTTGAGTTCCTCCATTTCGAAGATAGCTCTCACGTCGTATAGAGCGACCCGTTCGATCAGCCGTTTGTAGAAGTCGTCATATGAGTGAATATCGGGCACTACCACTCGAAGCATGTAGTCGATCTCACCGCTGGTTCGGAAAGCTTCCACAATTTCGGGGAACTCTTCGATGGCCGCGGTGAAATCCGCTAACCATGCCGCGGAGTGGTTGTTCGTTCGGATTTGTACCAACGCATTGATTCCTAACGACAGGCGCGCAGGATCAAGAATGGCGACCTCGCGTTGGATGATGCCCTCGCGACGCAGGTTCTGCACCCTCCTCCAGCAAGGTGTTGGAGTCAGACCAACCTCTACTCCCAACTCCCTAGCCGATCGTGTCGAATCCTCTTGCAATAGATGCAGTATTTCCCGATCAATTAGATCCATAGTGCAAAGTTAATGCGTAAAGATGATCAATCCTGTATAAATCTTGTGAAAATGACTTGAAACACGAGTTCGGGAACAACAACATTTCGTCGGTCGGGACCTACGATTTGGTCATGGCAGTCAAGCGGTACTTCACTGAACATCCGGCGTCCGTGGGCGAGACCTACGGACAACATTTCCGCGTGGCGACTCGTTTCGCCATAGAACTGGCCGTAGCGGCTGTCGCTGCTGCAGTCCACGCGGTAGTTCCGAGTCTGTGTTCTTCGACTGCGAGTTCAAAGGTGCGAGGTCTTCACGACCAAATGACGGTCGGCTTACGCGGTGAGACCGACACGGATTCTGCTGTGCATGAAGTAGCGCACCCTCAGCCCGTGGCCTGAGCACTCAACTAAGAACGTCGAATTGAAATTGAATCGAACTGTTCGTTGTCACCGGTTTTGACGTACCACTCCCAACGGATTTTATCGGGCCCTTCAATCCAGGTTTCCGTCTTGTCCGCGTAACAACACATCGTTTCGTCAACGCCAGTTGTGCCTAAGCCCTCCTCTGTCATACGTAGATCGGCGTCGGCAACCATCGTTGCGTCGTCGACTTCGACGCCCAGGTGGTTGATCGATCCACCAGTATCTGGATTTTCAAACAGCACCAATTTAAGAGGCGGTTCCTCGATCACGAAATTCGCGTACCCAGGCCGGATTTTGGCTGGTTCGGTCGAAAACATCTTCGAATAGAAGGCCACTGCCTCGTCAAGATCCGCAACATCGATAGCGAGTTGTAAACGACTCATTTTGTTCACGCTCAAACTGTATTTACTTGATTTCCCAATTATGCCTGTTGACGGTGCCGGGCGCGACACCATGATGTCTGTCGGTTCAGTCTCGCAGGAATGCCAGTTCGAAGCGACGTGTAGCGAATCGCCATCCATCCCCGGTGCGGACAAACTCGTCATGGTATTCGCCGACGAACTTGGGAATTCCCGACGGGGCAGGCGATTCAGCCGTACCGGTCAAAGAATCGTGACGGAAATTCACGAGATAGCACAGACCATTTGCTTGGTCACCATCCACGTGAATGAGCACATTGGTGCAAATGTGTCTGGATTGTCGCCTGGTGACCGCCTCTCTTCGCGAAAACCCTGCACGGATTGCGTCTTGCCCAACCATGCTCACCCCTGGACCAGCCCAGCTCCCATCGGCGACAAAAAGATCGGCGATGCCACTGGCGTTTCCGAAATCTGCCAGGCGACAATATTCGGCGATCAGCTTCTCACAAGCCTTTTCATCCAAAAGCATTTGCAGTTCATTGTCCATTTATTTCTCCCCTGGGGCGGAAGCCAGTTTGCCACTCGAGGCGTGCCGTCACCTCGTCTCAATAAAGACACTATTTTCTGAGCATGGCTTTGGGAACGTTGGTCCGTGCTGATGGAACTGTGGTCTGTTCATGGGGTGAAAAAGACGCGAAATACGCCGACTACCACGACACCGAGTGGGGCGTACCAGTTACCGATGACGTACGACTCTACGAAAAGATGTGTTTGGAGGGTTTCCAATCCGGACTCTCTTGGCTCACCATTCTGCGAAAACGCGACAACTTTAGGGCAGCTTTTGCGGGATTCGAGATAGAAGCGGTAGCCAAATTCGGTGACAAGGACGTTCAGAGACTTCTAAACGATGCGGGCATAGTTCGTCACCGCGGCAAGATCGAGGCCACGATCGTCAACGCTCAGGCGGCTCTTCAGACCATCGAAGCACATGGGTCACTATCGAACTTCTTTTGGAGTTTCGAACCCGAACATTGCCCCCCTGTCCGAACCCCGTCAGATATGGCCGCATCGACAAAAGAATCTGAGCAGATGAGTAAGGCCCTGAAGCAACTTGGCTGGCGCTTTGTTGGCCCCATCACCTGCTATTCGCTGATGCAAGCCGACGGGATAGTCAACGACCATTTCGTCAACTGTTTCCGACACAGCGAAATCGAAGCCACCAGAACGGCTACAGAAGAACCATCCTAGGCTCTACCCCAAGTGAGAAAAGGAGGAGGCGTGCTCGATAATTACCGCGTTATTGATCTAACCGATCGTCGAGGCTGGCTGACAGGGTTCCTACTTGCTCAATTGGGATGCGACGTGGTCCTCGCCGAACCGGATGAAGGTTGGCCACGGGACGACTGGTTCGAGTCGTATAACCGCGGAAAACGATCGGTGATTGTGCGCGACAGCGCCGACGTTGAAGCTCTCGCAGCGGACGCGGATTTCGTTATCGACTGCGGATGCCAGACGCAGCTAGTAGATCTTGCCAAACTTCGTGACGACAACCCGCAACTCATAACGGTGTCGCTAACGCCATTCGGACCCGACGGACCGAAAGCGGATTGGCTAGCGACCGACTTAACCTTGGTGGCTGCGAGCGGTCAGATGATTTGCAATGGAGACGTCGACCGCGCTCCAGTCCGAATTTCGATTCCCCAAGCCTGGTCTCACGCAGCCTGCCAGGCTCTGGTCGGAGCGCTAATAGCCAACGATGAACGATCCCGCTCAGGATTGGGTCAACATGTCGATGTTTCGGCGCAACAAGCAATGGCCGAGACAGCCCTCCCCGCGATATTGCACGGACCCGCCGGGCTACCACCTCAAGAACGCATGTCAGGCGGAGTCCAACAGGGCCCAGTGCACCTCCGATGGACGTACCCATGCGCGGACGGCGAGGTTCTCATCACCGTCGCCTTCGGAGCGATGATTGGGCCGATGTTTCAACGGTTTTTAGCGTGGATGTGCGAGGAAGGAGCCTGCGATGAGGCCACACGTGACAAGGATTGGATTGATTTTGCTCTGCACCTCCAAAGCGGCGAAGAGACCCTTGAGGAGCTATCCCGTGTCATGGACCTGGTCGCTGAGTTCGCGAAAACCAAAACCAAGGCCGAGTTCTTACAAGAAGGCCTCGATCGCACTCTCTTGGTAACTCCAATCACCGATTTAGCTGATGTCGTCGAAAGCGAACAATTCACGGCACGCGGGTTTTGGGATGACGTCGATGGGGTCAGTCACCCAGGGCCATTCATCCACGCTAATGAATCCCCGTTGAAACGCTTAGGCCCCGCACCTGCTTTGGGTCAACACGATAAAGAAGTGCGGGTCTCGCAAAAGCCGTCCACCCGCCTTCCGTCACCCGCCGGAAACCCTCAACCGAATCGACCCCTCGAAGGACTCAAGGTTTTGGATTTTTCGTGGGTGGCAGCGGCTCCTCTCACGACCAAAATTCTCGCGTATTGGGGAGCGGAAGTTGTTCGAATCGAATCGGTGACCCGCCCGTGTTTGCTTCGAGGAGCTTTAGGACATCGGGACGACATCCCTGAACAAGAAAACGCAATTAGTTGGCATTCGGTAAACGCCAACAAGATGAGTTTGGCCATCAACCTGTCTAAACCTGAAGCACGAAAGGTGGTTCTTGACTTGGCTGCCTGGGCCGACGTCGCGGTGGAATCGTTTACCCCCGGAACGTTGGACGCGATGGGACTGGGCTATGAGGTTCTCAGCGGAATTAATCCCGAAATCATCCTTTTGTCCAGCTGCGTTTTTGGACAAACCGGACCGATGCGAGATTTTGCCGGATTCGGAAATCTTGCCGCCGCCGTAGCCGGATTTTACGACATCACCGGCTGGCCGGACCGGGGAGCTGCCGGGCCCTACATGGCATACACCGACTACACGTCACCGCGGTTTATGGCAGCAGCGCTATTAGGTGCGCTTGATCACCGGCGACGCACGGGGAAGGGCCAGTATCTCGATTTTTCCCAAGCTGAGGCAGCGACCCATTATCTCACCCCAGGATTATTGGAGTATCAAAGGACCGGCGAAGCACCGAGCCGTCAAGGAAACAGCGACCCAGATATGGTCCCCCACGCCGTGTACCCGACCGCGGGGACAGATAAATGGTGCGCGATCGCCTGTCAAAATGATGAGCAATGGCGTTCTCTTTGCCGCGAAATGCGGCGCGATGACCTTTCCAAACTCACTCTTGAGGAGCGACTTGAACAAACTGCTGAACTTGATGATGTGATAGGAGCCTGGACAGCGAATCAGAGCGCAGGAGGGCTGCAAGTGCGAATGCAGCGACACGGAATAGCGGCCCATATGGTTCAGGACAGTTCCGACTGCATGAACGATCCTCAACTGGTCCACCAGAACCACTTCCCCTGGGCCCCACACCCTGAAGCCCGCGAAGTGATGATCGACGGAATTCCTCATCAGTTGTCGCGATCAATCGGCGGTTTTGACTGGGCTGGCCCAACCTATGGGCAGCATTCGATGGAAATTCTTGAGGGCATTCTTGGGTATGACAGCGAGCAAATTGCAGAATTAGCAGTTGCAGAAGTTCTGGAATGAGTTCTGCACGCGTTCACCAGAATGCGTACGATCCCGCAAGTGACAAAGGATTCCAAAGACCGTTACCTCCCAGGTTCGGCCCGGCCTTATCCGCCTAACCGATCTGGTGTGGACCGCTGCTTTGGATGCTCCGCGTCCAACGAGAAAGGGTTACGTCTCGCATTTTTCAAGTACGAAGACGGCACCATAGAAACGCGGCATCGAACAGCTCAACATCACTGCGGGTTTGACACCGTTATCCACGGCGGAATTCAGGCTGCGATCCTCGACGAAGTTATGGGGGTAGCGGCTCAAAGTTCGCTTCCACCGGAAGCACCCGATCTGGCCTGCGCGACAGCAGAGATGCATCTGACATATCTCAGGCCGGCGTTCATCGACGACGAGGTCATCGGACGCGCATGGGTAGTCGGGGTGAAAGATCGCGACGTCCACGTCCAGGGGGTCCTTCTGTCAAGTGAAATGGCTGAACTCACGACTGCCGAATCACGATGGCGCCAGATGCGCACCGAACCATCCTGAGTTAGCGAGATGGATCCCTTGTTGCTTCCACGCCACTTTCTGACGCTAGATGGGTCATCGGAATGTCGTGTGGTTCTATCGGTAGCTTCTCAAAGATCAACTCTTCGATGACAACGCCGATACGAATGCAATCATGCGACGCTCGCGCCAATAGTTCGTCGTAATAACCGGCGCCTTGACCGAGCCGATTACCCTCTAAGTCAAACGCTAACCCCGGGACAAGAGCTACAGAAATATCGTCAATCGAAATTAGAGGCGAGCCTTCGACTGGTTGGGTATATCCATGAGGGTGTTGCTCCGTGACTTCCGTCGCGGAGTGAATGGTAAGGCCGCCGACCCGCGGAGTCCTCGTTGTAGCAAACCTGTCCCACCCCAATTTGTCCGCGAGCCCGTCAAGCGAAATTTCCGTTTCCGTGGCCCGATAAAACAAGAACAATCCGTCTTTTTGGTTAAGGAACGCTTCTAGCCCAGCGGTTATCTGCTCTTGGGTTTTCTGTTTGATGGCCGGCCGCACTCGGCGCAACCGTTTACGCCACGTCGCTTTGTCTCTCTGAGGATCGAGATCACCCACCACTTACGTTGGCCTCCGCAGTAGCTGCGAGAGTCACTTCCTCATTGGGGTTGCTCAACCAACCCTCAGGAAGAGCGACTCTTCGTGGCCCGCCGCTGTGACTTCGTTTCACCCGAACTCCCTCGGGCGGCAAGACGATTTCTCTGTCGAACTCGCCTGTTACAGAGGCCAATTCTGCGAGAGTGCTTACGCCGTGTAGGCGACGTCGGAGCTCTTTCCCTACGGGCCACCCTGCCACATACCAGCCGGCGTGCTTCCGAAAACGCCGAACCACTTCACCTTCAGTGTCATCGTAGAACTCGAGCAGGCGTCGGACGTGATCCAACATTACGTCAGCTACGAGCCCAAGCGTCGGGCGAGTCAGTTCTGGCTCTCTTCCACTCAACACAGACACCAAGTCTGAGAAAAGCCACGGCCGCCCCAAACAGCCGCGTCCAATCTCCACTCCCGCGGCGCCAGTGCGGCGGAGCATTCGCAGGGCGTCCCATGGCTCCCAAATATCGCCGTTACCGAATACCGGAATAGTGATGTGCTCTACCAGTTCAGCGATCGCGCCCCAATCAGCGTGTCCCGAGTACAGATCATTTGCAGTGCGAGCGTGCAAAGTGACCGCCGCGCATCCCACTTCTTCGGCGATTCTCCCGCTGTGAAGAAACGTCAGATGATCTTGATCGATTCCCTTGCGAAACTTGATGGTCACAGGAACGTCTCCAGCGGCTTCGACCGCTGATTCGACGATGCGTCCAAACAAAAGGCGCTTCACAGGAATTGCCGCGCCACCACCGTTGCGGGTGACCTTCGGAGCCGGACAACCAAAGTTCATATCCAGGTGGCCGATATCGAGACGATCTCTCAGCATACGAATAGCCAAACTCACAGTTTTGGGATCGGTTCCATACAACTGAACTGATCGAATCGGTTCACCCTCCCCAAATTCGGCCAATTTCCACGTGAGCGCGTTTTCTTCCACTAGTGCCCGGGCAGTGATCATCTGGTTGACGTACAACGCGGCCCCCCATCCAAGACAGAGAGAGCGGAAAGGCCAATCGGTGACTCCGGCCATTGGCGCGAGCACCACTGGAGTTTCAAGACGTATAGGACCCAAATAGACCGGCGGAACCTCTCCCGGAGTCGCAGCAACTAGATGCTCGTTGAGGGGGCTGCGATAAGCGGTCATTGCAGAGCAGACCTCTCCTCGGACATCACATCGATCCCAGCCTCGCGGAGTAAATAGGCAGTTTCGACCAGCGGAAGCCCGATCACGTTGGAGTGACTGCCATGAATAGCTTTCACGAACACACCCGCCGCCCCCTGCAACGCGTACCCCCCTGCTTTGTCCAGCGACTCTCCCAGAGCTAGGTACCAGTCAATGGCAGCTTGGTTCAGATCGACGAATTCAACATCAGTTGTCGCGAACTCGTTCAATAGCTTGCCGTCACACCTCACAGCGATCCCTGTTAACACTTGGTGGGTTTTTCCGGACAACTCCTTGAGCATGACACTGGCTTGAACCAGATCTGAGGGTTTAACGAAGATTTTGCCATCCAACACGACGCAGGTGTCCGCGCCAAGAACGACATCGCCGATGACTGCCTCAGCTTTGGCTGTCGAAATTCTCAATACGTAGTCTTGGGGGCTCTCGTCTGGCTGTAGTGATTCATCTATCGCGGGAACAGAAACATCGAAATCGACGCCAAGTTGAAGCAATAATTTTTTTCGCCGCGGTGATTGCGATGCGAGAACGAGTCTCTTAGCCACGCGTCTATTTTGGCGGAACATCGGGACCATGCCTACCCGCGTCAGAATTAACGACGTTTGTGGCACGCAGGTCAAACAAGTTCGTTACTGTCTCGACCGTGGAAATCAACCTAGTTCGGGTGGTAGCTGCAGTCGCCGAGGCCCATCCCGAGACGGTAGGTCTGATACACCTGAACGAAATAGAACGAAACCCGGTCGCCAAACCCGATTATCGGTGGGTCAAAACCATCGCAGAAGAATTGAGAGCGGATTGACGGACGCAATAACCGACCGCGACCAGATACAACGCCGCACGATCCGAGTTCTGCAGGGAGGAGTAATTCCGGGAGGCCTCGCGATGACCACCTCCTACGCAGCGGCCGCGTTATTGGGCAGCGAGATCACCGGCAGCGATACACGTGGAGCTATCGCGGCCGTGGGTCTCAGTATCGGCGGCACCTTGGCTGGGTTGCCCCTAGCCGCCGTGATGGCTCGAAACGGACGACGAATTGGAATAGGTGGCGCCTATCTCGTAGGGGCGATAGGTGCAGCGAGCGCGGCAATCGCAGCGATCGCGGAGGTCTACTTTTTCCTTGTTGTCGGCATGATTCTCGTTGGCTGTGGTCAAGCAGGGAATCTGGCGGCGCGATACGCGGGAGCAGATCTAGCAACCGACGAAAATCGGGCGAGGAGCATCAGTCTCGTGATATGGGGTAGCACCGTAGGCTCGGTTCTTGGCCCCACAATTGGTTTAGGGCTTCGGTCGATCTCAGGGTCGGGCGATGCGGCGAGCGGCTACATCCTTCCGTACGTCTGTGCTGCGGGGTTCTTTCTTGTGGCGGCAGCCGGAGTTCTGTACCGGCTGCGACCCGACCCGCTTCACTTGATTACAGGAGAGGGAGAGGCCGGTTTCCGGGCCCCACGACTTGCCGACCTCGGTCTCATTCTCGCTCATCCAGCGGCCCGAGTTGCTCTATTGGGGATGATGCTGACACAAGCGGTGATGGTCGGGGTGATGACAGTCACGCCTCTGCACATGACCGACGGTGATCAAGATGCATTCGTCATCGGCCTGATGATCTCTCTCCACATCATGGGCATGTATTTCTTCGCGCCAGCTATCGGCAAAATCGCTGACCGGATAAGCAAAGAACTGTTGATTGGCATTGGCGCGGTGCTCACAGCGGTGGGATCTGAAATCGCGTCCCACACAGACGCGCCGGACGCCACCGGACACATGGTGGGTCTGCTCCTCATCGGAATCGGATGGTGCGGCTCGCTAGTCGCTGGTAGTGCACTGATGACCGAGGCATTCGAACCCGAGGTTCGCGTGGCCACCCAAGCCACGGCGGACGTATTAATGACCGCGACCGGAGCCGCCGCAGGTGTTGCGTCAGGGCTGGCCGTGGAGCAGCGCAGTTACCATGACCTTGCTCACTGGGCCACATTTGTTTCGATCTTTCTCGCCGTCGTGGCAGCGATAGCGGTCGTGCAATCGTCGCGTGTCGACGAGACTGAACCCCAGTCCGCCTGAGCGGAGAAATTTCATGACCTTCAATGACCTCCCACACATAACAAATGATCTCGAACCCGCCGGGGCTTTATCAGCGCTGATCGAGCGAAGTTCCTAAGCGTGTCCGTAGAACGCGAGTTCGTCGGTCTAGCGTCCCCGATCGTTGGACGCGCAGGCGCCGGGGGCCATCCCTGCCAAGGCGTTTACCACCGGCCCAGAGGTAGCCGACCTACCATCGCCATTGTTGCCACGCACTACAACATTGATTTCAGCGAACATTACCTTGCAGACCTTTGCGCCATGCGGGGAATCGGATTCTTGGGTTGGAACACTCGATTCCGAGGTGCCGAACCATACTTTTTGCTCGACCACGCCATCGCCGAAATTGCCGTCGGGATCAATTGGCTGAAACAAGAAGCAGGTGTGAACACTGTCGTCCTGCTCGGTAACTCGGGTGGCGGGTCGCTAATGGCTGCTTATCAGTCCCAGGCAGTTGAACCCAACTTGACGCCAGAATATGGTCGAACATCGGTTGTTCCCGCAGCCCTCGAAGTTCCCAGCGCCGATCTCTACATTTCTGTAGCAGCGCACCCGGGTCGACCCGAAGTGTTGACCAATTGGATGGATGCCTCGGTCAAAGAAGAATCTGACCCTCTAAGTGTCGTGAAAGATCTCGACCCTTTCGCAAAGGACCGGCAGATTCCATTCACAGAGAACTTCATAGACAAGTACCGAGAGGCGCAACGAGGTCGGAATCACCGCATCACCGAATGGGCGCGCACCGAAATCGATCGACTCGTTGCCGCAGGCCATTACGATCGACTATTCACCACCCCCCGGCTGTGGGCTGACTTGCGCATGATCGACGGTTCGATCGACCCGAGCAACCGACAATTTCCGGCTTGTTATCTTGGTGACCCTCGGCGAGCGAATTATGGGATATACGGCGTAGGAACCGTGAGTTCACTTCGCACTTGGCTTTCGATGTGGAGTCTTAGCGACTCCCAATGTCAAGCAGGGCCGCACCTTGCCCGAATCTCAGTCCCAGCCCTCGTTATCGACGCTGACGCAGACACAGGCGTATTTCCCAGCGACACGCGAGCGATCGTTGACGCACTCGGCTCGGAGGATGTCACCACTCGCACAATTGAAGGCGACCACTACCTGCGCGAACGTGACGGAGCCCGTGATGAAGCCGCCGATGTAATTGTTGCGTGGGTGACCGAGCGCGGCTGACTGTCTTAAAACGAGAGCCAAACTTTGCTACGAACCGTCGAGAAGTTGGGTCAGCGCTGAACCAAGACTCGAATTGTTTGGCGGTTCGAGAGCAACAATTCGCGACAGATAGCTGACCGAAATTTGGTCGCTCATGACAGCGCCAGCATCGAATTCAATGGGCTGATCCGTTTCATCGCCCCACGACATAGCGACGTTAAAGGCGCCCTTCTCCTTGGCAACTGGCTGCAATTCAATTTGGTTCATAGACCTAGGCGGTTCGGGACCTATTTCCGTGAACCGCCAACCCCGAATCTGGTCAAGCTCAAGATTCGGAACATTCAGGTTGATGACCGGGCTATCGCCGATGTCGTCTTGCAACATTCCCACAATGATGGAGCTTGCAACTGCAGCGGCTACGTGCCATTTCTGGCCCGCAATCAAATCATCCCAACTCTTGTTTGCAACCCCGAAACCGGTCACATGCTGGCTCACGGCGAGACTAGGGATCCCTGTATGGCGGGCAGTCAATGCCGCGCCAACCGTCCCAGAGTGATACACCGAGCGGCCAACGTTTGCACCTGGGTTGACGCCGGAGACAACTAAATCCACATCCCCGAATGCACCGAGGCGTGCGAACATGACACATAACGCGGGAGGACCGGAAACAGTCCACACCTCTTTGATCCCTTCAATTGTTGCCTCGCGCACCTGCGGCTCGGCCAAATGGAGGGGCCCGATGGCAGCGCCTGCTCCTGAATATTCGCTATCCGGAGCCGCCACGACTACGTCCCCGTGTTTTTGCATTGCACGGGCAAGGACGTGAAGACCCTCGCTGTCGATGCCGTCATCGTTGGTTAACAAAATTCGCACGAGCAAGAAACTATTCGCTACGACTGGGTTGTTTCGAAACCTAGGAAGAAACTTCCCGTCGCATTCGCGGAAAATCAGTCCGCTAGACGCGCGGGAAACCCTCCGCGGGAAATCGGACTCCAAGTCTCGATGGAGAGCCGAAGTAACGACTTTCCTTGTTCGATCATCGCCTGTCGATATTCAGCCCAATCAGGATGTTCGCCGCTAATCACTTGAAAGTATTCGCACAGGGGTTCAAGAGCTTCTGGAAGATCCAGCACTTCGAGAGTTCCGTTGACCTGCACCCACTCGCCGTTGAATTCGTCTCCCATTACCAGGACCGAAGCTTCCGGGTTGCGGCGAGCATTCAGGGTTTTAATTCGCTCGGGATAGGTCGCTACGACGATACGATCCTCGTCGTCTAAGCCCAAGGTCACCAGAGACATCTGAGGACGGCCACTTATTTTTGTGGTTGACAGCACCCCTTTGTGCCTCATTCGCACAAATGAGATCAATTCGTCTCGCTCAACGGTCCGGTTAGTGGCAATCTTTCGAGCCATGGGCAATGAGGCTAGAGCGGAGAGCAAAGAGGTGCGAATACTCCACACCTCCGACGTGCACATAGGACATACCAGGGGATCGGGCGATTCTCACAGCGACGTCTGCCAGTGCCCGGCCCACGGGCTAGCTGCCGCGGTGCGCGAACACCTAGTAGATGTTTTGATCGTTGCCGGGGACTTGTTCGACCACGCGCGCCTCGCCGACGAGACAATTGTCCGAACTCTTGAAGTCATCACAGAGCCGGGCGTTCCGGTGATCGTCATACCGGGCAATCATGATGTGCATGACACGACCTCGCTGTGGGAGAGATGCCGACATGACGTTGAACGAACAGGTGTGCAGCTCTTGGATCAACTCGATGGCTCGTCGTTAGTACTGGCTTCGGGTCGCCTGACTGTATGGGGACGAGCTATGGCAGATCACGAACCTGGATATCGACCTCTGGCCGAGGTACCGCCGCGCCCTGACACGCAGTGGTACGTGGTGGCAGCTCATGGCCATTTGAATCTCACACCCGACGATGCTCACCGATCTTCACCGATCACCCATGAGGAAATCGCGGCTACTGAAGCCGACTACGTGGCCTTGGGGCATTGGCACGTCACTACCGACGCCAGTCACGGCGGGGTCGTCGCGTGGTACCCCGGAGCGCCCATGGGCCAACCGTCGAACGGCACAGCGGCGCTGGTCACTTTTGATAACGGAGTAACGGTTCAACACGTCAGCGTGTCAGGGCCCGAAAATGGCTGTATCTGAGATCTAATGAAACTCGGCTTCTTTGCGAGTTAGTCGGCGTTGCACCGTCTCATATGCGTCCATCAAGTGCGACGCCTCATCTTTCAGTTGTTCGTGACGCGTACCGAGGGCTCTCGCTCGCTCCGGATCGTCGTAGGTTGCACTATCGGAAAGCATGTTCTGCAACTCGGCGAGTTCTTCCTCTGCTTTCTCCCAAGCGTGCTCGACTTCGCGTAACTCGTCGCGCAAGTTTTTCGTTGCCTCGTGCATCTTGTTCCGTCGACGGGCCTCATTTCGCCGATCTTCGCGCGCTTCGTTGTGCTTGTTTGTCGAAGCGAAAGGTACATGTGCAGGTTCGGTCGCCGTGGAAGCGGGACGCAGAAGATTTTCGTCGACCCCCTCATGCCACGTCGCCGTTCCGTTTCGAACCACTATTAACGCGTCCGCGACGCCGCGGATTAAATGACGGTCATGTGTGACCAGAACCAAGGTTCCCGGATAGGCGTTAAGTGCGTCTTCCAGACGGTCACAACTTGGTAGGTCAAGATGGTTCGTTGGTTCGTCAAGGACCAGCAAGTTGACCGGGTTCGCCATAGTGATTGCCAGTGCCAATCTGGTGCGCTCACCGCCGGACAGGTCACCGACTTTTTGGTCAACTTGCTCGCCTCGGAACCCGAAGCCTCCGAGGACCGTTCGCAGATTCCTCTCGCCTTGATCGCCAATCGATAATTTGAATTCCTGAAACACCGTTTGTTGTTCATCGAGGACTTCCGTCAAATTTTGGGCGAATCTCGCGCAGTCCACCTTGTTACCCAGACGAGCCTTACCTTGCGTCGCTTCCAATTCGCCGAGTAACAACTTCAAAAGGGTTGTCTTGCCCGCCCCATTTGGACCCACGAGGGCCACTTTTCTCCCCCTTTCGATAACCAGCGAAACTTCCCTAAGGATGGTTTCGTCGCCGTATCCCACCGCTGCGTTTTCGAACTCAACAACGACCCTCGAAGACCTGCGCGGTAAAGGAAATTCGAACCTCGCTCGCAATTGCTGCGAATCCGGAACTTGAATACGATCAACCCGAGCAAGGGCTTTGACGCGACTCTGCACCTGCCTCGCTTTGCTTGCCTTGTACCGGAAACGTTCTATGAACCGTTCGGTCTCCGCAAATTTACGATTCTGGTGCGCCGCGGCCGCCTCGACCTGAGCTACACGCACTTCTCGGCTCTCTACGAATTCAGAGAAGCCCCCTACGTATTCGTGGCTCGAACGGCCATCAAGCTCGATGACTCGATTCGCGACACAGTCGATGAAATCCCGGTCGTGACTGACAAAAAGAATGGCCCCCGGCCATTCCGAAAGTTGTTCTTCAAGCCAGGTAACAGAATCGACATCGAGATGGTTCGTGGGTTCATCGAGAATGAGAACATCTGGTTCAGCCAAGAGAAGTTTCGCTAAAGCAACACGGACCTGCCAGCCACCCGACAACTCGCGAACATCGCGGTAAACCGACTCCGAATCAAAACCCAATCCTGCCAATACTCGATGAGCCTCCGACTCAATCGCGTAACCACCGAGCTGTTCGAAGCGGCTTTGGGTTTCCCCGTACTCGCGTAACGCTTGATCCTTATCAGAATTATCGACCGCAGCCAGTTGTTCTTGCAGTTCAACAAGACGTTGTTCAAGGGCGACAATTTGGGCGGCGCCTTGGAGAGTTACTTCTAAGGCACTTCCGACCAGTTCTTCTTGGAGCTCTTGTGGCAGATACCCGACAGAAAGGTTGGTCGGTCGATGAACAGTTCCACTGTCAGGGTCCTGAATTCCGAGAAGAATCTCGATCAAGGTGGTCTTACCAACACCGTTCCCACCGACCAGAGCTATCCGCCGACCCGACGACAGCTGAATGCTGACGTCGCGAAAAAGATGACGAGGGCCGTGTGCCTTAGTGAGAGCCGTTGCAGTGAGCACTCCAAAAGACGCTACCCAAGACCGGGCGCCGGAGGTGTTGTGTTCGCTGTGACCTTTTGAGGTGGCTTCAAAAAAAGGGCAACGCACATCGCCACCGCAGGGAGGATGGCAAGGACGTAGTTCAGCTGCACGTAGTCGTCAGTGATACGGAAACCCCCCGCGATAATCAAGGGACCAATAGCTGACGCGCCGACACCGAATGCGGTCGCTACTCCACGGATCGCGCCAATATGCTCAGTGCCGAACCATTTCGGATAAAGAGTCGCGACGAGAGCGCGGATGGAACCTCCGTTCACTCCAAGAAGCAGCGAGTAAATTGCAGCACCGACCCCCGGACGAGCTCCCGCGTACGCCAGATGCGCTCCCACCAACGAGGCTTGACAAGTAACAAGTAAGACCGATGGCGACAATCGGTCGGACAGCCACGCCCATAAAAAACCGGCCGTTACGGTCCCAACCATCTGCGGAATAAAAACCGTTGCCGCCTCGCCGGTCGTCAAGCCAGCAGCTTTCATCAGTGCGAAGTGATGAAAGGTCACCCCCGTGAGCAACGCCGACGACACCACCATCACTGAAGTCATGATCCAAAAAGCGTGCGTTGTAGTGGCCTCTCGAACTGTGAAATGCTCGATCGATTTAACCGATCTGAACGAAAGCGGGCGACGACCATCAGGTAGCTGCCCTAACGATTCGGGGCGATCCTCCATCCAACGCCATGCTGCGGGTACTACCGCAACAAGAATGCATCCCCCCGCTATACACCACGCCCAGCGCCAACCGAACTCTGCGATCAGAAAGGTAAGAGCTAACGGGCCAAGCGCCATGACACCCGCCGACACAGTCATAGAGATCCCGAAAGCGAACCCACGCTTTTGGTCAAACCAGAGAGCAATGCTGGTTTGGCTAACCAGGCTCAATGCGCCTTGGCCGAGCATGCGGATCCCGACGAAACCGACAACGAGCATCCACAGATGAACCACGGTTCCCATATAGGCGACCGCGAGCGAGAAAGCGGTAGCTATCGCGATCATCGTTTTTCGCACTCCTGCTCGGTCAATCCACCGGCCAAAGGCGGGCATCGTTAAAGAACCAACGACGGTGCCGATCAGATATGCCGCTGAAAGAGTCGTTGGTCCAATCTTGAGATCGTTAGTCAAATGTTCTGCAAACGGAGCAACACCAATCGTTTGACCCGGAAGTGTGAAAGAAATAGCGAGGGTCGAAAGTCCGAGAAGTGACCAACCTCGAAAACGTTGCGGCCCCTGAATGGGGGACACCGACCTATGCCACCAAACTCAAACTCGCGGAACCAAGAGTCGCGCCGTCTGTCGTTAATAACTGACCGGTCTTGGTGGGGTGAAGCCCTGTCGCTGCCCCGGTAGTCACGACACTTCCAGCGGGAAGGGTCAATTCACGACGATTCAGGTGATTACACAGCCAAGCCAATGATTCGTAAGGGTCGCCCAAGACCTCACTCCCTGTTCCCACACCAATTTCTTCGTTATTAACAAATGTGCGAAGCCGACAAGCGCTCAGGTCCCCGACTTTGTCTGGTTCGGTACCGGGCCCCATTACCAAGGCTGCGTGAAGAGCGCCGTCTGCGACCAGCAAAGCGGGATCGACGTCGAAGTTTTGTTCAAACCGCGAGCACACAAGTTCGATAGCGGGATGGACAAACGAAACAATTTCCTTCGCCGAACTCGCAGTCATCTTTGCGCCTCCGGGCCGTAGGGTGACCCCGATCGTGAAGGCGAACTCTGACTCCAAGCCAGGTTGGTGATGAAGATCTGCCAGAGGGATCTCGGCTCCTGACGTGACAAGAGTGCGCTCGAAAACTGGACCACATATCGGAGACTTCACCTGCAACTTTGATTGGCTCGCGGGGTTGGTCGCTCCTACTTTCCATCCGACAAGCGGTGAGTCAATAAGCCCAATGAGTTGCTCTTGTGCGTCGTACGCCAACGCAGCTGAGGCAGGCACGTTCAGATCAGAGAAATTCAGTGCGTCCATTGTCAAACGCGCGTGAGCAAGGGCGACGGGTAGAGGTAGATTCAACGCTGGCAAGGTACCTTCTTTGGCCTAGGAATGGGCGTTTTCAACCTCTTCGCAGCCTGTCTATGCGTCGTCTGTCTCGTTTCGTTGGTCTCCCGGCGCCGCGATCACGCTTGGCGACATGGACCCGCGAAATGGATGCAGGTGTTTGTTGACGAACAGGGGTGTGGTCGTAGTAACACTCCGAGGCGAGAGTTGGGCTTACCCTTTTCTCCAAGAGTTCTTTGACTTCAAGTTCTCGCTTCTGACTTTTCACCCGTACTATTACGCGATCGCCGACCCGCACTTTTGATGCGGGTTTCGCTGGAACATCGTTTATGCGGACTGCTCCGCGATCGCATGCGTCTTTTGAGATCGCGCGACTGCGAAAAACTCGAACCGCCCAAAGCCACCTGTCTACCCGGCAGAGCTGGGTGGCCATGAGGATGTCAGTTGACCCGCGGTGAGGTGTCGGCAGGTGCCTCACCCAACGCACGAAGCTGAGCTTGGACGTTCGATTTAGTGACAGAGCCCAGGACAACGCGGATGTGCCTAATTTCTCTATCGCGCTGCGTGCGTTGCGGTCGATGTGCTCCGGAATGCATTGGTCCACGATAAGGCACATGAACGTTACCTTTGCGATTTTGTGACAAGTGCGTTCTTTACTCAGTTTTTATTAGTGATTCGCCCGTGGTTGGCCTAGGTTTTCCTGATCGACTGTTCACCTGGATGGTCGGGATATACGAAAAACGACCCTAGGGGGCTCCAGATGGAGATTCGACGCAATCTTTTGCGTCTGTTCGCTGTCCTATTCGCCTTTGCACTTGTTGCGGCGGCCTGTGGAAGTAGCGACGACGATGGTGATTCGTCCAGTAGCGCTAGCGCTAGCGCTACCGCTGACGATGACCATGGTGATGACTCAGCCGAAGAAGCTGAGGAAGATACCGGCGGTACTCTTAGCCAGGACGCAGTCGAAAAGGCTGTTTCTGGTGAGGATGACGGCGATGACGCGGCCGAAGAAGAGGCCAGCGACTGCCCAGTCGACCGATCTAATGTGGAAGGGATCTTCGCGGAAGCTGATTGCAACCGTGATGCGATCATCGCCATGATCACCGAGAAAATGGAAGCCGGCGAGTGGGGTGTCAATGATGACAACCATCTCATTGGTCCGACAGGCATGGATATCGATCTCAACGAATGTCCAGCTGACTGGTCAAACACTCACGGTCTTTACGATGACAAGTTCCGATTCGGTCAAACCACAGTGCAGTCAGGCAACCTGGCCGCTTACGGCAACCTCAGTGTTGGCATGCAGATATGGTTCGACTACATCAACTCGCTTGATGTTCTGAGCGGTCGCGACATTGAATTCATCATTAAAGATGATGGCTATGTTGCTGCTCAAACCATTGAATTCGTTGACGAGCTCATCGAATCAGGAAACATTCTTCTGATCCAAGGCCTCGGCTCGCCGAACGGCCTTGCCGTGTACGACAAGATCAACGAGGAATGCATCCCTCACCCGTTCTACCTTTCAGGCCACCCAGCCTGGGGTGACCCAGAAATCCACCCATGGACCACCAGCTACCAGATGTCATATTCAACTGAAGCTGTTCTGTGGGGAACCTGGATCAAGGTGAACCTCGCTGATGAGCTTCCTGTCAAGGTTGCTGGTTTGGTGATGGACAACGACTTCGGTCTGGCTTACGAAATGGGCTTCGAGTCATATGCCGAGCAGAACCCCGATGTGGTAGCGGAATACCTGCCGGTTCGTCACGACCCCGCAGCTCCGACGCTGACCAATGAGGTCACCACCATCGCGGCGTTTGATCCAGATGTGTTCATCTCGATGACCGCAGGTAACCCATGCTTGCTAGCTGTTCAGGAGGTTGAGGCCTCAGGTCTGTACGAACGCCTGTCAGCTGCCTTTACGCCTTCAGTGTGCAAGGGCATAGCCGCTTATATGGCTCCCGCAGGTATGGCAGCAGACGGCTACTGGATTGTTGGTGGTGGCGCCAAAGACACCACTGACAGCGTCAAGATGAAAGAACCATTCATCGCGTTCGCCCGTCAACTGATTGAAGATGCCGGTGAAGATCCAAACATTTCGCTTACAGGCGAAGGTATCTTCCGTGGCTATGCGTTCGGTGAAGCATTCCGGATTGCAGACGCTCTGCCGGGTGGCATGAGCCGAACCAACCTGATGCTTGCCTTGCGTAACTTCAAGATCTACCACCCAGGACTCCTGGACGGTCTAGTTACCGAACTTAAGGGCAACTCGGATGCCTACTTCGTAGAAGGTTCCGAATACAGCCAGTTCGATGCAACTGAGCAGACATGGGTCATGGTTGGCGAGGTTGTTGACGCCAACGGTGGAACCCCGAACTGTCGCTGGGATAAAGCCAACGGTGGTTGCCGATAAATAAGGCACATATGTGAGCGTGTATTGATTCCTCACATCTAAATACCGTAGGGACCGCTGGGCTTCGGCCCAGCGGTCCCTCTCGTTTTCAACCCAGGGTCGAGCGCATCAGCCGATTGTTAAGAAAGCACAGTTGAGCAACAGCCTTGTTCCCCCAAAAACTGGGGGTTTTCTTGACAGATTGTTACGAAACGTGCGCGGGGGCGACACCGTCTGTAACGCCTACTAGGTTGTGCGCAGCGATTTAATGATCGTTTAATGAGCGGGCCCACACTGGGTTCTCTTGCTACATCCACCCGAGGGGGAGTATTTATGGGATTCAAACGCAAGTTTTTGCGTTTGCTGGCGGTGCTGTTTGCTTTCGCCATGGTCGCCGCGGCATGCGGTGGCAGCGACAGCGACGACGACTCTTCAAGCGATAGCGGTTCCGATACCGCTGCCGCTTCAAGCAGCGATAGCAGCGACAGCGAGGAAGCTGAAGAAGAGGAAGATGCTGGCATGCTTTCTCAAGAAGAAGTTGAGAAAGCCGTTGCAGGTGACGACGACGGGGAAGAAGAAGAGGTGGATGAAGACGCTCCAACCTTTGATCGCTCTACCCTCGACGGCATTTGGGAAGAAGCCGCTTACCGGCGCCAGCTCATGATCGATGAGATCACTGAGAACATGGAATCCGGTGACTGGGGTGTCGGTGACGACAACATTCTCCGAGGCCCAGCTGGCTATGAGGCCGACTTGAACAACTGTCCAGGAGACTGGAGTGAGACTCACGGTTTGACGAGCGACAGCATTCGTATCGGGCAGACAACAGTGATGTCGGGCAACCTTGCAGCGTACGGCAACATTTCACACGGTTGGGAAAACTATTGGGGTTGGATTAACGACGAGTTTGGTGGCATTGGCGGCCGCGAACTTGTGATGATCATCAAGGACGATGGTTACGTTGCGGCTCAGACAATTGAGTTCGTTGACGAGTTGATTGAATCGGCGAACGTTTTCGCTCTTCATGGTCTAGGTTCTCCGAACGGTCTAGCGGTATACGACAAGATCAATGATGAATGCGTGCCTCATCTGTATTACGCATCTGGCCACCCCGCATGGGGCGACCCAGTCCATCATCCTTGGACTACAAGCAACCAGCTGTCTTATCTGACCGAAGCGGTTTTGTGGGGCACGTGGATCAAGACAAACCTGCCTGACGAGATTCCTGTCAAGGTCGCTGGTTTGGTCATGGACAACGACTTTGGTCTGGCCTACGAGAAGGGCTTCGAGTTCTACGCCGAGCACAACCCGGACGTGGTGTCGGAGTACCTGCCGGTTCGTCACGACCCAGCAGCACCGACGCTGACTAACGAAGTCACGACCATTGCGGCATTCGACCCTGACGTGTTCATTTCGATGACCGCAGGTAACCCATGTCTGTTGGCTGTGCAAGAAGTCGAAGCGTCCGGTCTTTTGGAGCGACTCTCCGCTGCGTTCACCCCATCGGTGTGCAAAGCGATTGCTGCTTACATGGCACCGGCAGGTATGGCTGCTGATGGCTGGTGGGTTGTCGGTGGAGGCGTAAAGGACTCCACGGATCCGAAGTACATCGACGAGCCATTTATCGCGTTCCTGAACCAGAACCTGAAAGACGGAGGACTTGATCCTTCCATTTCGCTTCTGGCGACCGGTTACTTCTTCGCCTACCCATGGACGGAGACACTTCGTGTTGCCAACGAGCTTCCAGGTGGTCTTACCCGGACCAACGTGATGCTTGCTGCTCGAAGCATTGACATCTATCACCCACTGATGATGGACGGTGTGGCGTATGAGTTGAACGGCGCGGCAGATGCCTTCGCTGTTGAAGGATCTGACTTCAGTCAGTTCGACGCCACTGCGCAGACCTGGAACCAGGTCGGCGACATTGTCGACGGTAACGGTAATTCACCGAACTGCGAGTGGGACAAGGAGAATGGCGGCTGCTGATCAGTTGATTCAGACGTGAACGGCCTTTGGCCGTAACGCCATAAATATCGGAAGGACCGCCGGGCACAGCCCGGCGGTCCTTCCGCCTTTTGTTCTCCGCATCGCTGCGAGGAACTGCGCCCCGAGCACAGACCAGAGTGGTCGCCGATAAACAAACGGGCCCGTCGGGTGCTACATCAGTCGGTCGACGAAAAGCCCTGAGACAGATGGAGCAGCGTGGCAACGCCACCGTCTCCACGCTGTTCAGTTCAGTCCTCCGCGAGTAAAGCCCGGCTGATTACCAGCTTCTGAATCTCGCTCGTTCCTTCTCCAATAATCATCAACGGAGCATCCCGGTAGTAGCGCTCCACCGGGTACTCGGTGCTAAAACCGTTGCCGCCATGGATGCGCATAGCGTCGAGAGCCAATTCGCTCGCCGTTTCCGACGCAAAAAGTTTGGCCATTCCCGCCGCAAGATCGACCCGTTCGCCAGCGTCGGCCTTTCGCGCTGCTTCGTAAGTAAGAAGACGAGCTGCCTCTAGCTTGGTGGCCATTTCAGCCAACTTGAACGCAATCGCTTGATGTTGACTGATAGGTCTGCCAAAAGCTTCGCGTTTTTTTGCGTAGTCCAAAGCGGCATCGTAGGCAGCCTGTCCGACCCCAACTCCTCGGGCGGCAACATTGATTCGCCCAAGCTCAAGAGCCGTCAACGCCCAACGAAGCCCATTGCCGATGCCCTCATCTCCGCCGAGAAGCTGATCACTGCGGAGGTGGTGATCGACGTAGGACATTTCGACGGTCTCGACGCCCCGGTAGCCGAGTTTGTCAATTTTGCGACTGATAGTGACCCCACCGCTTCCCTTGCCCGGAGTTTTCTCAACGATAAAACAAGTAATCCCGCCGCTATCGGGGTTCTCGCCGTCAGGGACGCGAGCCAGCAATGCGACGACTCCAGCTTTCTCTCCATTCGTTACCCACATCTTGGTGCCGTTGATTATCCACTCGTCACCATCACGTTCAGCTCGACATCGCAACGCCCCGGCATCAGAACCGCTGTCAGGTTCCGACAAAGAAAAACATCCCCGCAGCTCACCAGTAGCCATCGCTGGGAGCCACCTGAGACGTTGTTCTTCCGAACCAAACTGGGTGATGAGCCTCGCACATATCAGATGACTGTTAATGATTCCTGCAAGTGACATCCAACCCCGCGACAATTCTTCGATGACCCGTGCGTAGGTAATGTTGTCGAGTTCGAGTCCCCCATATTCAGCTGGGATCGTTGCACCGAAGAGACCAAAACTGGCCATTTGCAGGGCCATCTGCGTTGGGTACTCGTCGGGTAGTTCGAATTCAGATGCGTGCGGGATGACCTCATTCTCGACCCAGGTTTTCAAGGCCGCGATCATCTCGTCTGCGACGTCGACATCAGTCATCGCGCTTTCCTTCGCATGGAGGGTCTCCCATTTCCTACTATCCGGGGTGACGTCGTGCCCTATCGGATCGTAAAACCTAAATCCGACGGGCCCATATTGAATGGAGTCCCCATGCAGATTTCAATGGCCATAGGTGCCGGTGCAAGCCTCGACCCCGAAAGCTTGGCCCGACATGTTCAAAACCTAGAGAGCGCTGGAGTAGACCTCGTATGGGGAGGAGAGATCTACGGGTATGACCTCGTCTCAACGCTCGCTTTCGTCGCAGGTCAAACTAAAACCATGCAACTTATGACCGGCATCTTGCCGGTCTATTCGCGCAGCCCCGCGCTCATCGCTCAAACCGCCATCACCATTGACACCCTTTCACAGGGACGTTTTGTACTCGGCTTGGGCACATCTGGACCCCAAGTAATTGAAGGCTGGCACGGCGTTCCCTTCCATAAACCCCTTGGTTTGACGCGCGACGTCATTGATATCTGCCGCAAAGTTTGGTCAGGAGACAAAGTCGAACACGAAGGAAGAGCGTTTAGTCTTCCGTTGCCCGAGGGTGAAGGCACCGGTTTAGGCAAACCCTTGAAGCTGATGTGTAAGCCATACCGACAAGACATCCCGATAGCGGTGGCATCAATCGGGCCAAAAAACGTAGAGATGACAGCCGAACTCGGTGATATCTGGCAACCCATCCATTTTTTGCCAGAGAAATTTCATGATGTGTGGGGCGATGCTCTGCATGCTGGCAAAGCAAAACGTTCTGCTGACCTGGGAGACCTCCAAATAGTCGCGGGGGGAACCGTCGCTCTCGGTGACGGCCCTCACGTTGATGCGGCGCGAAAAGCGGTTCGCGACAACACAGGTTTCTATGTTGGAGGGATGGGTGCGCGCGACCAGAATTTCTACAACGATCTCTTCAAACGCTATGGATATGAACAAGAAGCCCAAGAGATCCAGGACCTTTTCCTCAGCGGCAAGCGAGACGAGGCGTTTTCGAAAGTTCCTGATGACTATGTCGACCGAGCGAGCTTGACCGGCGACGAAGGCAGGGTTCGGGAACGGATCGAGGTCTACAAAGAGGTAGGTGTGACTTATCTCAACATTGATATTCCCGCGGATACCGAAAATCCGATCGAAGTCATCGAAAAGGTAAAGGCTTGGGCCGAGTAACCCTCAATGAGTCGTCTACCAGCGAATGAACGGTTTCGGGCCGCAGCAGGTTCCCTCGGTATCGAGCCTGACATTGTCCAATTCGCAGAAGATACTCGTACCGCCGTTCAAGCAGCCGCGGCCCTAAATTGCGAATTGGGTCAAATCATCAAATCGCTCGTATTTCAATGTGATGGCGAGCCAGTCCTCGCGTTAACCGCGGGGGATCAAAAAGTTGACATCAAGACGCTTGGCGAACTGTGCGGCGGCACCATTGAAAAAGCGGGCGCGGAAGTGGTCCGCGACGCAACTGGATTTGCCATCGGCGGCGTGCCGCCGTTCGGTCATTCGACCCAGTTGCAATGTTTCGTCGATCGGAACATTTGCCGACACGAGAAAGTGTGGGGTGCGGCGGGCACTCCCGATACTGTTTTCGCTATCGACAGTGATCGACTTGTCGAACTAAGCGGAGGCCAAGTCGCTGACTTTGCAATTTGAACGCAACGAACTGACACTCTGGTTCCTCATCCCGCTCTAGTGTCTGAGGATGCCTGCGCATCGCACCGCCATCGTTCCCCGCTTCGGGGAATTGGATCCGTATAACCACGTAAACCACGCCGCATATGTCGCATATTTTGAAGCTGCTCGTTGCGTCGCTCTTGACGACATCGAAATGTCGTTGGCTGACCTGAGCGAACGTGGTTTGCAGATAGTCGTAACCCAACTTGACGTCAGATTTCGCGAACCTGCCACGGCTCGGGACACTTTGACAGTCGAAACGCAAATAACCGAACTCAAGCGGGTGAGTTCGACGTGGAAGCAGAGAATTATTCGAGACATAGATGGGAAAGATCTG
>ENA-UPTF01000199-UPTF01000199.1-marine-metagenome-genome-assembly--contig:-NODE-199-length-42739-cov-8.189161_pt1 | contig 42739 bp, 37 predicted proteins | sample MGYA00238166_ERZ767019 | MGnify/ENA primary metagenome ERZ767019 (study PRJEB28930, sample SAMN06266391) | marine metagenome | isolation source: Sea water from 250 m depth | place: Atlantic Ocean | study... | reverse complement strand
GAAGCTACAGCATCCGCGAGCTTGCAGAAAGTTTAGTAGAGCGTCGTCATAAAAAGGCATGAAGAACAACATTAACCAAAGTTTGTCTGTCAAACACCCATAGCTGCCCAATCCAAGACATCAAAAGTCAGAACTTGAACCAGAATTCACGTCGATTTGACAGAAAAAACACTTTTGTGAAGAATTTAATGATGACCAAAATCAATGCGGATTATGCGATTTAAATTTTTCAAAATCTACACCATTTTGTAAACCAGAACCCTGAATATTTACGTTGACAGTACATTAAAATTCACTAGGTTAATTACGTCCATGCTAAAAAACGCTAAAAAACGCTATTATGGGTTCCTAATTATTGTACCTTTTTTTGCTATGATTTTTGCAGCATTATGAAACGGAGGATTATATAATACCCCCACCCACTTATTTGGGGTTTGTGATTTAGTTTTTTTCGTTAGGAATGAATTTAGGGTAGCATATGGGTAGCATATGGGTAGCATATTTCCCTAAATTTGGTCAGTTAATTCACAATTCGACTGGCAATGGCTGCTTGTATAAAAAAACCACATTCAAGTAGAGTTTATCGACAATAAACTTTGCGGAGAGGGAGGGATTCGAACCCTCGATACCCTTTATAGAGGTATACTCACTTAGCAGGCGAGCGCCTTCAGCCAACTCGGCCACCTCTCCTTTAAACTTATCAATATATTTACAATACGAAATTAATTCCTAATTATGCTCCTACAAACTGTTTCCCACTAAGTTTACAATAACGTTCATTAATAATTCCTTAATTCTCGTTAAGAAGTTGGCCAATTCGTTTTATCAATTCTGGTATGCCAGCACCGCTGATAGAAGATATTATTAAATAATCTTTATCTATTTTTTCCCAATCCTTATGATCTGCATTTATATCAATTTTTGTTCCAACAATTATATGCTTTCGTTTAGTCAAGTCGGGATGGTGATTAAGTAACTCTTGTTTAAGCAGTTCGTACGTGCTAGCTGGATCTTTTTCCAAAGTATCAATAAGAAATAATAATAATCTGGTTCGTTCAATGTGTTTAAGGAATTGGTGCCCAAGGCCTTTACCCTTACTAGCACCTTCTATTATACCTGGTATATCCGCCATTACAAATGACTGGTATTCACCGTATTTAACGATACCCAAGTGGGGTTGCAGCGTGGTAAAAGGATAATCAGCAATCTTGGGGCGAGCTGAGGATATTGAGGCCAGTAATGTTGATTTACCAGCATTAGGTAAGCCTACTAATCCTACATCTGCCAATAATTTTATTTCAATAGTAAAATTTCTTTTTTTTCCAGGGATTCCTTTTTGAGCATGTCGAGGTGTCTGGCGGGTAGCAGTTTTAAAGTGGGCATTACCTTTCCCGCCTTTGCCTCCAGAGCAGGCAATATATACTTCGCCATCGATTACCAAATCTGCTTCTACCCTACTCGTTTCTCTTTCACGAATTAGTGTACCCAGTGGTACGGAAATGTATACATCTTCCCCAGCCCGGCCTGTTTTCTGGTTGGATGATCCCGGTTCACCGTTACCTGCCTGGTAAGATTTCTTATAACGAATATCCTGCAGGGTATGCAGGTTTTGATCTGCTGTAAAAATAATGGATCCACCCTTTCCGCCATCTCCACCATCAGGACCGCCTTTGGGTACGAACTTTTCCCTTCGGAAAGTAACGGCACCAGCACCGCCCTTTCCGCTTGCACAAGTTATTTCTGCATAATCAATAAACATAATGAACCAATAAAGAAAAGGTGCCTAAAATTACGCACCTTTTTCCATGAATTATATGGCCTGCAAATTAGGACTGGTAGGACTTCCATTTTTGTTCCAGTTCAGGATCGTTGATCATTTCCAACACATAATCACAGAATTCTTTGCTACTGGATCCATCTTTGCGACCGGTCATTACTAGTTTTTTTTCAAATTGCCCGGTTAGATCCAGCGCCATTTCCAATTTCTTACCCTTTTCTCCATACCCGATATGCCGCAAAAGCATGGATCCGGCACGGATCATACTAGATGGATCGGCATACTTGGCACGACCTTCACTCACCATTCGTGGGGCGGAACCATGAATTGCCTCAAACATCGCATATTTCTTGCCAATATTCGCTGAACCTGCCGTGCCCACACCTCCCTGGAATTCAGCCGCTTCATCCGTCAAAATATCGCCGTATAAGTTTGGTAGAGCTATGACTCGGAACTGCGTGCGGCGCTTCGGATCGATTAATTTCGCTGTCATTATATCAATGTACCAGTCGTCTACTTCAATATCAGGGTATTCCTTGGCAATTTCATAGCCAATCTTCAGAAACTTACCATCGGTGGTCTTCACCACATTGGCTTTCGTGACCAGCGTAACTTTGTTAATATTATTTATATCTGCGTATTCAAAAGCCTGACGCAGCAGCCGTTCTGATCCTTGTGTAGTCGTAACTGTAAAATCCAAGGCTAAGTCATCTGTTACATCTATACCACTACTGCCTAAGGCATAGGCACCTTCCGTATTTTCTCTGAAAAATACCCAGTCTATCCCTTCATTGGGCACACATACTGGACGTACATTAGCAAATAAATCCAATTCCTTGCGCAGGGCTACATTTGCGCTTTCAACATTCGGCCAGGGATCCCCTTTCCTTGGTGTCGTAGTAGGTCCTTTTAGTGTTACGTGGCATTCTCTTATTTCTTCCAGCACATCATCCGGTATCGCCTGGTGCACTTCGGCTCGTTTTTCGATAGTTAAACCCTCAATTACCCGAAAGGTAATATTTCCTGCTTCCATTGGCCCTTGTAGCAGACTTTCCAATACTCGCTGTGCTTCAGCAGCGATAAACGGACCAATCCCGTCTCCCCCAATAATACCTACAATAATTGGATTCAATTCCGCATAATCAGTCTGAACTTCCCTGGCACTCATCTGGTCTACACGTGCCAGTTGATCCCGTAATAGCTTTTGGAAATGTAATGTTGCCTTATCTATATGTTTATCAGTCATATTTACTACTAAGTTTTCGCCGTAGCTGCAGTCTTATCTTTTTTTACTGGTTTATCATCTTTTTTCTTTTTTTTCTTATCTTTTTTATCCCCTTCGGGTCGATCCTTGTAATCAGTGAGATAAAAACCAGAACCTTTAAAAATCAGTCCAGAACCACCACTAATAACCCGAGTTACGTTGCAATTCTTTTCCACACAATCAGGCCGTTTCGTCAATGGTCTAGATGACATAGTTTGAAAGTTTTCAAACCTCTCACCGCACTCATTGCAAATATATTCGTATGTCGGCATAAATTTATGTTTTCTTGATTAATCTCAGGAGGAAATCAGCTCAGGAATTTATAATAATTTATATATTTAATTTAGACTTTAACTGCGCTTCGACAATCGCTGGAACATAAGCGGATATGTTACCATCTAGCGCCGCAATTTCCTTGACTACCGTCGAGTTTAAATGCATATATTTTTCATCAGGCATCATAAAAATAGTGCTGATTTCCGGTGCCAGTGAACGGTTCATCAGTGCCATCTGGAATTCATATTCAAAATCACTGATTGAACGCAGTCCCCTGATCAATGCTACCGCTTCATTTTCTTTGGCAAATCTTACAATCAATGTAGCAGTTGAACTGACCGAGATTTTATCCAGGTGCTCAATAGACGCTTGGATCAGATCGATTCGTTCATTCACTGTGAATAAGGAATCTTTTTTGGGATTATTAGCAATGGCAAGAATCACATGATCAAACAGACTGGCTGCCCGTTCAGCGATATCCAGATGCCCATTAGTTATGGGATCAAATGTGCCTGGATAAATAATTTTCTTCATACTGTTTTTGTCCAAATTGTAATCATACTATCACCGAACTTTTTACTACGACCTCCCACAGGAATTGATTCTCTAGATGATGTCTCTAAAACAAATCTACCATTATTTAATAATGTGGATAAACATTTTTCCACAAGTTTGGCTATATCAATTTTTCCATAGGGCGGATCAGCAAAAATGATGTCATACTCATGCTGCATTTGTAAATAGTGGCACCAATCTTTACATACCACTTTCATATCAACCTGATCCTGAAAGATTTTGCTGTTTACATGTATTAATTTCACATTTCGTCCGTTGTTATCGACAAATGTGATTGCAGCTGCACCTCGGCTGGCCGCCTCAAAACCAAGAATCCCACTCCCCGCAAAAAGATCGAGCACTGAATACTCATCCAAATCACCTAACATATCAAATATACTTTTTCTTACCCTGGATGTAGTAGGTCGGTATCTGGCTTTCTTGATAGTGCGTATTTTTTGCCCTTTAAAACGACCAGATAAAATATTCATGGAATAGTTACAATATCCGCAGGATCATCTTTTTGTGGTTGCATTTTGGGATGAATAATGGAAAGATAAAATGTTCCGGTGGCTTTCAGCTTTTCTGGATCCGCTTTATAGATCAGCTTTCTAATTAGCAGATTACTCGCTATTCCAGATACCTTACTTAAAAAGTCCCGCACTTGTGTTTCGCCTTCCATTTGCACAATAAGAGGAGTTTGGATTTTATTAACTAATTTTTTAGGACTTTGTTCATTAAAACGAAGTGCAGGATAGTCTACTTTCAAAATACTTATAATAGCATCAACCGCAAGTTCTGCCCCTTGCGGCTCTGTAAAAAGATCTGTATATATTAATTCAAGATCAGTATAATATTTATACCCTCCACAACAATCTATTACATCACGATTCGTCGAAAGTATCAGGCCAATATCATCTGGTTGCCACCCGGAAATTTCGCCACCTACAAATTCCACGCTTAGGATTGTTTCATTAGACGAAATATAGGTTAATTGTCCAGGTTTAATGCTAATAAATAACTTAACAAGACCGCGTTCTAACGCAGCAGATTGTAGCCGGATCTTTTCATCCCGGGGGATCGATTCACCAGTTGGCACATGCGAAGTTATCCTAGGAAGAAAACGTTCAAAAACCACACTTTTCTCTTTCAATTCATTGACCGCGTTTATGTATTCATATTCAAGACGAGGCACTTTGCTAACTATTGTTTTTTTATAATAGATCGTTCCCCCAAATGATCCCAGTAGTAGCAGCGCAATAAGAAATGATATGATCTGTTCACTTGACCAATGAATATTAACCCTATTAGTTATTATAGAATTTTGGTTGCGGAAAAAGGAAATAATCTGCTGTCCTGGCAAACGAAACCTAATTTTTTTCTTCCTTACCAGTTTTTCTGGTGCGGGTTCATCGGCATCTTCTGCAGGTAGAACAATATCCAAAACGATGGGATTCGGAACGGTTTTCTCAACGGGTTCATCTTCTATTGGTGATGCGATACTTTCAAATTCATGATACAAACGGTCTGCTACTGCATAAGGTTCAAACATATTCAAGCCTACATTGATATTAGAATGGGCGATCATGGTTGATAAAACAATTTTATGGTCAAGTTTCATGTCGGGTTCTATTTTGACATCATCCATACTTACATCAGCAAACAATCTAGGTTGTTGCGGCTTAAATCGTTCCCAATGTGTACTTCTGGCTGCAGACAAATCATCCAGACATAGTGTCCAGGGCGGTTTATTCCGCATCGTGAATTTTTCATTTAGCAATTGTTGTAAAGTGCTTTTATTGCCGAAGGAATTGATACACTTAAGGCCACTTTTCCCATAGGTTACCGTACCACCATTGAAATTATCTCTATCCATATGAAATATATCGTAATGGGAACCTGTTAACTTAATGGTCAAGATTGGACATTTACCTAACGCGGCCAGTACCATCGACCGGGTGCCCAGCCATACAGGATAACCGGAGAACGTTTGTAAAATCTTTTTTATGGCTTGGATAAGAAAATCATGCACGTAGATGATATGTCCCTGGCGCCTGTCATTGTATAATTCAATAAATGCCTGAAACTTTTCTGCTGTTGATCCCCAGCGTTTATCTTTCTTCCATTCGGTCAAGTTGATTATATCTGCATCAGACATATCCTGCTCAGTTTGAAATACTTCATGACATACAAGGGCATCTGTCAAAGATATAAGGATCTCATTACCCGTGATAAATACCTTATCATTGGCTTCCTGAATACCATTTATTAAATGATTAACCGCAAGCTCTTCGTGACTAAGATCTTCCACAAGCGAACCCTGTAGATCAACCGTTGTTATATTAACTAATAAAGGACTGCTATGTACCCGTGAATAATGGGCAAGTGATATCTGAGTGTCAGATATATAAAGGGCGATCACACCAGCAGGTTACTGGTCCCAACTACGCGATCCGTCTTCAATATATCCGTGATTACGAGTCTTGAATGAGAATAAAAGGTACCTTCCCTCTTTATAAATGCCTTCTATCGGACTAGCAACTCGTAATACTTCCCCATCATCTTTTATATTGACCGCTATTTTTTCATTGGTGAGGGGACAGTAGAAGTTCGAAGAATCGGGCATGTAACTATCATAATACGATACCACTTCCGATCGCTGTTTCGTCTCAAAGCCAAGATCAGCAATAAACCCCTCTTCGGTCAAAATGGTGGACAAATCTCTTTTTGTGACAAAACTGGTATCATTTCGGTTCATTTCTGAAGAAAATACCACTACTGTATGAATGGTATCGATAAGCGTATCACGGCGTGTCTTAAGAAAACCAAATGTTGTATCGAATTCTACGTCATATCCTTCCGGTATCAATACGTTCACACTTTCCCCCGCTAATTCAAAGGTGCGTTCACCTAAATAGGTGGAATCGGCCATAACAGAATCACGGACAGCATTCACAACATTCATAGCCCAAAGTCCATTTCCTTCATATCCATCAGTCAAGATTTTATAAAAATATTCCACGTCATGTACAGTCTGGATATTAAATCTCGCATCCTCCGCAGCCCTTTTTTCTTCAACCCAGATGGCACTTGGCACATATATAGTGATAATCATAAATAAAAATGCAAGTACAATTAATAGTTCTATCAGGTCTGAGTACTGTTTCCGCTTGATCAAATCCATTGTAGTAAAATTCTTTAGTTCAATATTATACGCAGTTAAACCTTATTGAGTGTTTAACTGCCAATTCGTTAGACATTCTTAAAATTTTCAATTGTGTTAAATCTGCTGATATTATTTCTTTTGCCTATTATTGGCTCTGCAGCCAACGGCCCAATTGATGGTAATTTGACCAATTCACCTTTCCCGGCCGCATTAATATTAACCAAAATATGGGACGATTCTTTGCTCTTTTCAATTGTAGCATTAGTATTTAAAGTCATTGATAAATCTGAATATTCCAATAGGCGATAATTTTTGTCAGCTTGAAATACTGCTGTCTGCTGAATCACCTTTGGTATTCGACCAATTTTTAGTAGTGTAATATTATGCGCCAATGCTAGTAGTCCAACGGTCAATGCGACCAATAAAATTTTCAAAATAAATTATTCCTGTTTTGTTAACAACTTTGCTAGATTTTTATCTTTTTGAACATATCTTTTGGCACACCGTCTGTAGCGGCCAGATCCTGGAATAATTTCCGCATATTTTTTGAAAGTTTTTTTGGTGTTTCAACTTGAATTTTCACCAATTGATCACCCCTACTCGACCGACGGATTCGAGGAAATCCCTTGTTCCGCATTCTTAAAATTTGTCCCGCTTGAATCCCCGCCGGTATTTTTAGTTTTGCTTTCCCATCTAAGGTTGGTACTTGTAATATTGTTCCCAGAGCTGCTTGCGAAAAAGCAATATGTGCTTCAATGATAACATCATCACCATTGCGTATGAAATAATCGTGTTCTTTTTCCTCAAACAATACGTTGAGATCACCAGCCACACCATTAATATCTTCATTACCCTTACCATCAACTGTCATGTAATTTCCCTCTTCAACGCCAGCAGGTATTTTAATTTTTATTGTTTCTTCTTTTTTGATCATTCCATCAGGCCCAGCGCCACTTGGTCTATTACCTATTATCTTTCCAGATCCATTACAGTAAGGACAGGTCGACGAAGAACGCATTTGGCCCAGTATTGTGTTTGATATTTGCGATACCTGACCGTGTCCGTGACAAGTAGAACAATTTGTAAATTTCGTACCAGGGGCTATTACAGATCTCTTAATCTTAATCGTTTTTTCCACGCCACTGGCAATGTCCTCAAGTTTTAATTGTATCCTAATACGTATATTCTTTCCACTCTGACTTCCACCTCTGCGTCTTCCACCTCCAAAAAAACTGCTGAATATATCATCGCCACCAAAAATATCCCCAAATTGGCTAAAAATATCATCCATGGACATATGGACACTACCTCCAAACCCGCTGCCTTGCTGTCCCATGCCAACGCCAGCGTGACCAAACTGATCATATTGTGCGCGTTTATTACTATCACTTAATACGCCATACGCCTCAGCAGCTTCCTTGAATGTTTTTTCTGCTTCCTTATCTCCTGGGTTTTTATCAGGGTGATACTTCAGTGCAATTTTACGGTAAGCACTCTTAAGTTCAGCGCTAGAAGCACCACGATCCACACCTAGAATATCATAAAAATCCCTCATGGTTTATTTACCACTACTTTGGCGTGGCGGATAACACGATCCCTATACAAGTATCCTTTTTCAAAGACCTCAATAATCTCATTATCGTTTTTGTCTTCTTCCTGCCTTACCATTAATGCATCGTGCAATTCCGAATCGAGTGAATCACCAGCTTCACCAAAAGAAGTTACATTTAGTTCCGAAAATATTTTTTCAACCTTGGATTGAATAAGAGCCATACCTTCTTTTAAACTTTGGTCAAGTTCATCGTTTTTCTTTACAGCGGCGTAAAGTCTTTCCAAATCATCTACAACACTAATCATAGACTTGATAACATCCTTACCTTCATACCGAATCAGATCTATAATCTCTTTTTCTTTCCTTTTTCGAAAATTTTCAAATTCTGCTTTCAATCGCAGTTGCTTATCCTCCACATTCGTTAGTTGCTTGGTTAATTCTTCGATAACGAGTTTATCCTTATTAATCTTTGCAGCAGGTTTAGCACCTTTTTTTACAGGTGCATTTTCTTTCTCACGTATTTTCTTCTTCTTTTTATCTTCTTTAGGAGACATTGCCTATAATTTCTGTGAAATTTGTTAATATTGTTTTTATTTGTTCGTACGGCAGCCGTGTTGGTCCCAATATTGCCATTTGACCGCGAATATTTGCATTACCAAAGGGATTGGTCACTATTGAACAACCAGTAAAATTGGAATCACCCATTTCCTTTCCGATCAGAATATTTTCACTATCAGCTATCAAATATTTATCAAAATATCCCTCCAGGGATTCTTCATTGAACAAGGCCATTAAGGTTTGCAATTTCTCAATTTCATGAAATTCGGGATAATCTAATAATTGTGAAAATGATGACGTATAGATCAATTTGTCACCAGAAATAACAAAATGTTTATTGGAATTTTGAATTAACACCTGCACAATCTCATGATCATATACATCTGTTTCTCGCATCCGATCCAGTATTGTATCCTGAATTTCATCTAAAGATAGTCCCAGCAATCTATCTTTCAGTGCTTGATTAATGACTTCGAGGACCGAGTCTTTTATAGCGAGATCAAGATTTAGCACAACGGAGCGTATGAAACCAGACTTTAAGGCCAATACTACCATGATACGATCTGAAGCCATTTGTACCAGTTCAATATCGTTTAAAATACTTCTTTGTTGATGGGAAACCATCACTACACCAAAAAGACGGCTAATTTTACCAAGCATTAATGCGGTTGCCTGCAGCAAATCTTCAAGATTATCTGCGACTGCAGATAATCTACTTGAAACATTATCATATTCATCGATCATACTGGTAGTATTTTCCTGGATTAATGTATCCACATAGTACCTGTAACCACTATCAGTAGGTAATCTTCCCGAAGAGGTATGCATATGTTTTAGCAGGCCTTTTTTCTCCAAAGCTGCCAGTGTATTTCGAATTGTAGCTGGACTAATTGAATTAAAATAGCGTTGATACAATTTTTGCGAGCTGATTGGTACGCCAGAAGATATGAAATCCTCAATGGTTGTTTTAAGAATCAAATTTTCTCTATCATTCAGTGGTGTCATTTTTTATTTAATTATATCTAAGAAAATTAGATAATTATCTGCGAATATTTCAACAAAGCAACCACACTTCAGAAATTATGGTAGGAAACGGGTCACTGCTAGCAAACTTCCAATAAAACTTATTGATATCCCAATAAACAACATCCATGATAAGGCAGCAGGGTCCATTCGTATCGTCATTGCACTGAATTGGGTCAAAAAATTATTGCCAATCTGTAAAAATACTGCTAGTACCAGAAATGCAATAAATGATCCAATAAAACCTTGTAAAATTCCCTCGATTAAAAATGGTACTTTGACAAATGTATTAGTTGCTCCTATTATGTGTAAATCCTGAACTAGATCTTTCTTAGCATAGATTGTTAGTTTTATTGTGTTTAATATGATAGTTATTGTGATAAGGATTATGCCAAATGATACCACGGAGAATATTTTTGTAAATCGACTATGGAATGCTTCAATGCGCTGAATTAGTTTTCCTTGGTGATCTATATTATCAACACCTGGAAAGCTCTCAATGCGAGTGACAATTGGCATTATATCTAGTTCAAAATTACCAGTTCTGTTCAAATTAATTACGCAACTCATCGGCAATGGATTACGTTGAATGTAGTCCAAAATATTTTCTCCAAACTGTTTCTCAAATATTTTGGTAGCACTTTCTTTATCGATAAATGTTGTATTCCTAACGCCGGATAAGGTTCTGATTTGCTCGACGACTCCTAACGCTTTTTCCTTGGATAGACCAGCTTCGAAAAACACTTCGATTTTATACTTAGAACGTAAATAATAAATCAATTTATTCGTATTCTTGCCGACAATAAACAATGAGCCAATAATAATCATGGTTAGAAAAACTGAAAATACAGCAGCAAATACAGTCAATTTATGTCGCAATAGATTGCGAAAACCTTCGGCAAAAAGAAATAAGGCGCGATCAAGCATCAGTTTTTCCGCAAAAGACCTTGTTGAATTTCCATAATTCTATGCCCGCGCCCTTTTATCAAGTTATAGTTATGGGAGGCCATCAAAACTGCGGTTCCTTCATGATTAACGGATTCTAATAGTTTCAGCAGTTCGAAAGATGTAATTGGGTCTAGATTTCCAGTGGGTTCATCTGCAAGGATAATTTCAGGATCTTTTACCAATGCTCGGGCTATACAGGCACGTTGTTGTTCTCCGCCAGATAATTCATCTGGCGAGTGATTTTCTTTTCCTACAAGCCCAACCTGATCGATCATATTTTCCACACGATCCGCTATTTCACTATGTCTTGAACCTATGACATAAAGGGGTAGTGCTATATTTTCATATAAATTCCGGTCACGTAGTAAATGATAGTCTTGGAATATCATTCCAACACTACGACGCAAAAAGGGAATTTTTCGTTTTTTGATTTTGTCAGATCGAAATCTTCCTGTCGTAACCACACCACTTTGCGGTAGCAAAGCCATATAGATTAATTTCATAATTGTGGTTTTTCCTGAACCAGTTGGACCAATTAAAAATGTGAATTCAGCATCATCAATAGTAAAGTTGACATTTTTCACTCCATAACCTTTCTCATAGGCATAAGTCACGTTTTCCATCTGAATCATACGTTAAATCTAAGATTTGTGTTAGCGCTTGTCCATGAATACATAATTGAATTCACCATTTAAAACATCTGGAAAATAAACACACCATAACCTAGTAGGAGGAAAATCGCCGTTCCTCGATGGATAGGTTGAGGCATAAGACCAATAGGGATTAAAATCAATCCATAAACGATCATATAGGGGATTTCAAAGTGTATGATTTCTACAGGCGTTTCTAGCGGGCTAATTATTGAAACAAGTCCTATCACTGATAGCAAGTTAAATAAATTTGAACCAATGATATTACCGATTGATATAGCACTTTCCTTCCGAAACGCAGCAATAATCGAAGTTGCAAGTTCAGGTAAGGAAGTACCCAGTGCAACAATAGTCATACCAATAACTATTTCGCTTACACCAAAATAACGTGCAATATCTATCGCACCAGTTATAAATATATTTGCACCAAAAGAAAGCAAAAGGATTCCAAACATGACCAGTAATATTGATTTTGATAAAGGTACGTTTGGGTTTATTTGGCCAATTTCAGTATCCTTTTTATTTGTGGAATGTATAATAGCAAACCAAGTATATGCTATTATACAAGCAAACAGGATCAGACCCTCCATTCGGATTATCTCACCATCCATGCAAAAGTAAGTGAAAAGCAAACATACAATCATGTAAATACCCAGGTCTATCTTCACCTGGGTAAATTTCATGGTAAGAGGGAAAACAAGAGAACTTAATCCTAGGACCAGCCCAACATTAGCAATATTTGATCCGATAACATTACCAACTGCGATAGTAGTTGATCCTTCAAGTGAAGCCGCAAGACTAACAACCAATTCAGGTAATGACGTACCAAATGCAACCACAGTTAAACCAATCACAATGGTTGATAAACCAAAATATCTTGCTAATTGACTGCCACCTTTTACAATCCAATCAGCGCCATAGAACAACATGACACTGCCAGTTATCAAGTAGATGGACCCGATGCTCACAAAAGCACTGAAAAATTATCACATATCACTGATATATTCCGTGGTCATTTATATATTCCCATACTGGTTGGGTTACCATATAGCGAATTGTTTTATTTTCTCGCCAGCGCGACCGGATCGTTGAGGAACCTATTTCAAATCGAGGAATACTGGCAAATCGTACTTTACGTAATATCCAATTTGATATATCACTTGGAAGAAATCCTGGCCTTAGAGCAACAATAACTTGACATTCATCCAAGATTTCCCCTGGCTCTTTCCAGGTATGAAAAGTCTGCAATGAGTCACTACCTATCAAATAGAATAATTCACTGGAATCGCAATCTTGATCACTTTTGTATTCCCGAATTGTATCTATTGCATAGCTTGTGCCGCCTCGCTGAATTTCTAAATCACTAATCTCAAAATTTGGATTACTGGTAACCCCCATTCTTAACATGGCAAGCCGGTCTTTTATATGGGTAGTATTATTTTTTTGAGGACTTTTAAAAGTCGGAATAAAAACAATTTTATTAAAATTTTCAGCTTCAAAAATTGTCTGAGCAACGAGAAGATGCCCAATATGTGGCGGATCAAATGTGCCACCAAATAAACAAATCTTTTTTTGCCTAGACACTTAATCGGTAGTTTTAATTTTTTGAATATAGCTTAAAGCATCCTGCCGTAGATCAGTCGAAATTATTTGATTCTCGTTTTCAGCAAAGTATTGTTCCGCTTCTTTCTTTTTCTTCATTTTACTATAGCAGCGAATAATACCAACATGGCCCTTTTCTAATATATCTGTATCATAATAATTATTGATTAAACCCTCGAATGCCATAATTGCCGATTGGTATTCTTCCATTTTTATGTAAAGAACACCGGTTGCATATTCCTTTCTGGCCAATTTATTGCGCAATTCATCAATCAGTCCCATCGCTTCTTTTCTGTATTCAGAATTCGAATAATCATCAAGAAGTTCCTGTAATTTACTTAATGCTTTTTCCGTATTCGTCTGATCGTTATAGTATTTGGGAGACTCATTTACATAACATTGACATACTCTCCAGCGCGCCTTTTCAACATAAGGACTAAATCCCATACGCCTAATAAGGCGGTCATATTCAGTAATTGCTAAAAGATATTCTTTATTTAAATAATAAGATTCCGCCAGGTAAAATTGCGCATCATCTCCAAGGTCAGTATGAGTACCTCTAATCACCAGATTATTAAATTCCTCCTGAGCACGGAAATACTTCTTCTTCTCAAGGAATTTCTTCGCCCGCTCAAATTGTACTTCAATATCCTCTTCCTGTTTTGATTGAAAGGAAGCACACCCCAAAAAAATACTTAAGGTGATAAAAATTAAATATATATAAATTTTTCTTACCAATGTAGAGATACCGCAATCCCTCCTACGCCATATTTTGAATGTTGATCATATAATAATCCTAGATTGGTTTGGACCTTTTTTTCTTTTTTTGGCCTGGCTCTGGTTTGCGATGACCATACAGCTTCCATTGCGCTGATAACATGGTTAAACATAATCGCGCTCACAGCAAATTTTGCAATATTCAAGTAATCATTTGAACTTGCCCTTTGATCAACATAATCCTCTTTATTATGAGTAGAAATAATAATCTCCGTACTGTCACCTACATCCTTCTCAACTTCAAACCATAGTTGGACACCAGATGGATCATAACAATCAATCCAGCCACCAACAAATTGATCGTATTTCCCGATATTTTCGTAAAAATCTCTATCCCTAAGTACGTTTACTTCACCCGTATAAACCCAATGGGCATTATTCTCTAATGAATCAGAAGAAACGTAGTTCCCGTATTGCTCAGCCAAACTGCCTGATAAAACTAGCATTAGTTTATGGGTACCATCTATATGAACGTCAGCATAGTTCCCTAGGGGAGTATTTAAGGTATTAGATACCCATGTTTCTAAATCCCAGTTCTGATCTGCAAATATTTCATATTTTAGACGTATATCTTCAGCTTTTTTTCGCCATTGTAGTCCACTGAAAATAGAAACCGCTTCAATACCTGCGAATAATCCAATTTTCCATGCCGGTGATTTATTATACCATTGACCAATTCCAGGCAGAATCAAGGAATAGAGCATTGGCCGCGCTGGATAAACAGCTAAAGAATCCTCAGGATCCACAATTTCTGGTGCAACAGGTAACGAATCTTGATCCAGTGAAAAGAAATTCGTAGAGAGCATTGGTAGAAATCGGCTATCAAGATTATACAAATCATTAGCACCTAAGTAACTGGCCATCGCAAAAATGATTAATAAATACTTCATGTTATCAAAATCCAAATAAGATAGTTAGGTAAAACCGTTGTTCCTTACCATAAGTTACACTTTTATTATTTATTTGTCGCTGGAATCTATCTAAACCTTGGTGTAATTCTAATCCGATAGCAGTCGGGAAATTATAAAAGGAAAACCCATTAATTCGCCATTGAATTCCAACCGAACGTAACCAATTTGGTTCATCAATGTTCCGGGTCCAGGCATCCCCAGTTTGCCCGATAAATCCTAGCGTACTGTTTTGCATAATAAACCAACCTATTGGTATATGTTTTTCGCGAAATATTGGCACTCGTAGCGTCCCTGTTGCAATAGCAAAGGACTTACCTTCAATACTGTAAAAAGGATATCCTTTCAAACCATTTAGTCCGCCACCGAAAAAATGAAAAAAAGAATCTGCTTCTACATTGCTGATGGATCCAGCAATTGATTCAAGACTAATTGTCATACGGTTGGTAGTAGGAATGGAAAAAAATAAAGAACTTGATTGCTGTATTCGCCAAAGATCATTATTCGCCCAATTCGGCACCAATGTTCCTGCATCAGAAAGGTCAAGCCCTTCAATAAAGTTATTTTTTTCATAAGTAATATCTACATCCAGCTTAAATCCACTGGAAGGATTAATATTGCTATCCACTAATCGTTTGACACCATTAATCGATAATCTGACACCAGAAATAAGCCCTTTGTAATAATCATAAGCCAGACCTGCTTCCAATCCTTTGATACCTTCCACCTTCTCTTTGATAAATGCTCTATATTGTTGCCAAGAAGAAAATAATTCTAGTGTTCCTAGACCAAACAAAGGAAATCGCAACCCACCATCAAATTGAACAAGACGAAAACGTAAACGATCATCCAATGGATATACAGAATACCGATTTTTTTCCTGAATATTCCTGGTTAAATAAAATACCTCTGCAAATAGAGTTGGATATAAACGCCGAAATTCAAAAATAAAAAACAGGTCCAAATCTTTTGCTGCATTCATGCTAGCGCCACCAAAAAGACTTAAACGATCAAGGATTTCATTTGAAAAGAAATACCAGCCCAACTTAATCGTCTCATAATCAGACATTATTTTTGGACTCACAAACATGGTGGTAAAACCATCTTCATAAGATTTTGCAGGTAGATGAACCTGTTCAATAATTGGTTCCGTAAGTCCTGAATTCCGTTGCCAGTAACTAGGATCATAACCCACAGTTTTTTGATCCACAAAAGCAGTACTATCCAGGATAGCTATTTTATATGATCCATCATCATAAAGAGAATACGCTACCTGACCATAAGTATTTACAGCAGGCATAAACGCACCGCCCATTACATTCGTAATATATCCACCAGTCATAGTTTTCTCATCAATTACGTATAGGTTGAAAACGCCGGATCGGTCATCTGAATAAATAAGCTGTCCTGCTGAGATATTGATATCCCTTTCATCCCATTCCCGATTCGCAAAAACAAAACCAAGCGTTGAATCATCTAGAGATAGATATGCAATATCACGAAAGTGATTTCTGGTAACATCAAATAAAATTCTATTCTTTTCCTCATCGTATGTTAAACTGCTAAGCATCCTACGGTCTTCAAAATTTGTAAGTCGTTGTGTCTTTCGGGATTTGAGATTAATACGATAAATATTCTGCCCTCCATCTTGTGTTGCCAGATATATGAGTGTACTATCCATGGGTACAAAATATGGAGAAAATGCTCGGGCATCTTTTGTTAAACGCGTTTCTTGCTCTTTATTTAAGTCAAATTCGTATAAGTCAAAGTATTTAGATCCTTTCTTATTGGGATATTTTGCTTTTTTCGCATAATATAAAATTGTCCCATTACTATTCCATGTGGGTGCCGAAATAACGCCAGACTGGATATTTTCAGCATTATTGGTTTCCAGATCATATACAAAAAGATCCGTTTGCCCAAAAAAATCATTTTCCTCATTTGAAAGATAGGCAATATGTTTTCCATTCGGTGACCATACAGGGTGGAGATTAGCTGTTCCTTTTCCTGCAATTATCCTGCCCCGCACTTCAGTAGATCGCATGGTTTGTGTTAAAAGTCCATACCCCTTTTCCAGACTTTTCTTATAAAGATCATATAATTCATTTCCAGAGATCCCAATTGATTTTTTAATAGCATTACTTACTGAGAACTGCAGTGGTGATGAAAGTGTCGATACAATATCTTTTAATTTATCCGCCCCATAGGATAGCGCAATAAAACGACAAAACTTATATCCGGCATTATAAGTGGACTCATTACCAATTCCACTCTTCCCAAAAGTATTCATTTCGGTAAGAGTCAATAATTTATTATTTATTACCCTATCACGTAGGATCATGTCCCGATGTGTATCCCAATTATCCCAGTCTGCGCCCTCATACATGTATTGAGCAGTACCTTCGGCCAACCATGGAGGAACACTAGTACCAGGGATAGCATAGCTCACCAACGTATTGGGATAACCATATAACACATCTTTCCGCTTTTCATCTTCATATCCGATCCACTGCAGGTAAGCTCCTGGAAAACGCAATCCTGCTTTCATCGATTTTTGCATAGAAACAATGTGGGTGAATTCATGGGTGATGACATTTTGTAACCAGCGATGGCTGCCCCGCAATTCAAAATCCATAGGAGACGCCCAAATAAGTATTTTATTATCGTAGTAATAAGCCGCACCATTGGATATGTCATCTGTATCGAGAAAAATAATATCCGTTTTCTCACCTGGCTCGTATTCATAAAGCTGGGTAACAAATGGGTAAATTTTTTCAGCGACAAACGCGCCCTCTCTGGCAGTACCTTCACTACCCTCATAAAAATGGATTTGAAAATTATCAGTTTCAAATGTTTCCCAGTCTATTTCAGGGTGATTATAATAAACCTGGCAATTCACTACACCCGATACCAGCAAATAAAGCGTTATTACCTGTAAAAAACCCATTAGTGTATGACTGCGACTTTCAAAACTTTTGTTTCAGATTGATCACCACTCCAAGCGGTTACATTCGCAAAATAAACGCCTGGTTCTATATCTCCCACATGCCACATTTTTTCTTCAATTGCACCCTTTTGAGGTTCCTCAAAATTGATCTGTTTTAGGAAATATCCTGCCAAATCATAGATCATAATTTCAATCCGCTCAGCTGATTCTATAGCGACACGGAAATAAACATGATCATCATAGGACGGGTTGGGATAAGCATACGTCTTAACTTTATCAATCAATGCAGAGTCAGGAATGCGCTTTGGAATATTCAAATATAGAGTTCGTGTGTTGCCAAAGTCATGGTAGGTTGACGTCCATTCATTTTCATGGTTTTCGCTAACCTCATCAAACAACCAAATAGCCGATGCTGTGACAATGGCATTCCGACCACTATAATCACTCAAGCATATAAGGTCACCATAATCCGTTAAACGATATTCCACCTGTCCCTGCCAATTGATGACTATTATTTCCCCATTATCATTCCGAACTACAATTTCGGGATGTTCATCGCCATATAAATTTTTTATTAACGTTTTTTGAACAAGAGGATAATGATATAAAGGAAAACCGGATACATTGATTCCATTTATATGTTTTGCCTCTAATATTCCATAAACGTTTGGCATGTCCACTAATTGGTGGTCTATATATAAATATTCAGCCTCACCATCGAGGTTTAGATCAGCTGCAGATGCCCAAGGCCTGCTATTAAGTGAATCAATTGTACCATCATCATTTATGACCACCGTTTGTAATTGATAAATAGCATCAGTGATGAAAACCGGTGACCCTGTTGAATTACCCATAACCAAGACATTATTAGATGGAATTATGGTATCCTGTACCCATTGAAATGTTTGCTCATCTGCTTGCCATTGAAAAAACAATATTTTGGTGTTAGATCCACTAGAAACTTCGTTAATAGCCAAGTGCAAAACTTGATCAATATATATTACCGACCAATCGTATACTGCGCCGACTGGTTGATAAAAATCATTTCTTATAGTTATGTCACTATCCTGGGCCACCCATATAGACTCTTGACCTCCTGTTATTTCCTGAACACCATCATTGTCGAAATCATATACTAACCCAATATGAAGAGAAGTATCTGGGAAACCATCCGCCAGTAATGAACTGGATATGGTGAAGCTCATTGTATCTGCTTGGACGCTAATATCGCCAATAGTGATATACGTTAATGCGCCTTCATTGGATACGGTACTTGGATAAGTGAACGTGCCAAATTCAGGCGCAAGCCCATCCATGCTTGGATTAACACGTTCATATTCTGGATTCCCTTTAAACCATATATCACCGAAATATCCTGCTGATGGATCAGAAAAAAGAAAAATTGAGGGAAAACCAATATCCTGGGCACCATCCGCTTCTTCTAAATCTACACCTCTATTTAAACGATCACCATTTACAAGGTAATTATCGATTCCACTAAAAATTATATTTTCATCTATATGCCAAATCAATAGACCAGAAGCCGGTAATCCCAAGTCATAATCTGGGATTGCAGTAACCACCCCATTAATATCTTTTTCAACATCAACTGAATCAAAAAGAACTTCAACAAAAGGCGGGTATCGCTCAGTACTCTCATAGATAAGATAGCGGGTCGAATCAATGTACATATTTCCCTGATACCAGTTCGTTCTATTCTCAATTAGAAAATATTCAGTTTCATTGATTGGGATTTGCACCAAGTTATTCTCTGATCTGCTTGGCAAATTGATCATTTTAGATGGCACAGCTATCGATGGTGATTCCCAACCTGCAAATTTTCTACTCCATGCATCGGGCGGAGCCGGTATTAACCCCCGTCCATTATTTGACCCTTGATCCATGAGACCAAAAATTCCGATGCCACTCTGCCCTGAATTTGTATCCCATAGGGGTGGTAACCCAATAGCAAAACCTAACATTAATGCAAATGTACCCGTTAGACCATATTGGTAGTCACATGGTTCTTCGGCATCTAAGAAAATATTTTCCGACTCTTGATAAAATAAATGATTCTGGGTCTCTGGTAAAATGATACCTTGATTTATTGTAGCTGCGCCAAATTCTAGTAATCCACCGACAAATTCCTGTAACATATCACCATCAATAAATGTTGAAGGTATATCCTCTGGGGTAGGGTCTAAAAATGGTAATGAAAAATCTTGGCCTATGCCAGCATGAAAAATCACAACATGATCAAAATTTGAAAAATCAATCTGATCATCATTGTATGCTGTCTCTAAAGCATCGCGAAATAATTCAGTTACGCGTTGATCATGGATGTCAGTCTGGTTATAGGGATGATAATAATCCATCTTTTTGGGTAATACATAACTATTTGTATCAGAAAGTGGAAATACAATAGACTGATCAAGATCCAAACCAAATTTCCCATAAGAAACTGAGCGAAAATAATTATTTACTGCTAATAACTGGGATTCGAAATAGGATCGATCGTGTGGTACAGGATCGATTGTATACCTACCGCAAGTATCAATAGGAGCATTTAGCAGGAATGAACCATTTCCTGTTGTTCCTGGAGAATCATCCTCCAAAAATGATACCCTAATTGCAGCAATACGAACAGATCCATTTATTCCTGCAAAACAGGGATAAAGTGAAGCAGAAATTGTCAGGATAATTACAATCCTACGCATTAATAATTTGTTTATTTTTCCCGGAGAATTTTAAAATTCGATATTTAGAGAAAAGCGCATGGTATTTGCTAGTGGATGGCCTGGCTCACCTGAAGTATAGCCAAAATCGAAACCATAGCCTGCAAATCGCAGACCAACGCCAAAGGTTGGATTACTTATCTTCCCAGTTTTATCATAGAGATAACCCATACGCAAAGCAAAGTAACTAGAGTACCAGTATTCCATGCCAATATTGTGGACAAGCTTATCTAGCTCATTCTGAATTGTTCTGGCGGAACCACTCCCCACTTCCTTTTGCCCAAATTCATTATATTTCCCCCAAGCTGCGTCACCAGGAGTAGCATCGGTTGGTTCCATTTCGCCCTCATCGGGGTCTATCTCACCATTTCCATTTATATCGTTCCAGCGAAATCCTCCTATTTGTCGGTCAGGATCATTACCCGGGGTAGCCAAATCAATATCTCCACCTAGTAACCAATCATCAACCCAAGAAGTAAAGATAGCCAAATAAATTGGATCAGTATGCTCTGTTTCCTGCTGACCATCCTTATTGAAATCTGCATTTTTATCAGATTGATGACCATCTTCATCAAATCCGCCGATATAACCATCATCATCCCAGTCCATGGCCGGGTAGGATGATACCAGCAATTTATCTACATCATATACAACGTTAAGTTTGTTATACTCGGTATTAACAATGGCATAGTTAAATCCTAAAGTTAGATTAGTAGGCTGTGGATCAGCTTGTGCAGGGTCGATAAAAGAAACTTTGGGGCCTATATTGGTAACAGTCAACCCCAAATTTAAACGGGGCGTAAGGAATTCTTTACGAAGATAACCTATATCAAAACCAAAATCAGTGGAAGTGCCCTTACCTTGTTCATTACCTGCACCCAATTCAACCAAATGCTGATAAGATATTTTCGCGTTAATGCCTAAGGATGAATTTTTTGAGAGCAATGCACTGTACGAAATGGTTGCTGCCATCATATAACTGGTAAATTTACCTAGATAATCGTCTGGAGTCTCCCCCATGCGTATCTGCTCACCCAGATTAAGGTAAATAATATGACCGCCTAATGTGCCCAAATATGGAAAATATCGGCGAAAAGCAAGAAATTCATAGTAAAGATCATCAGCTAAATTAGGAAGCCAGTTTACGTGCATTATTGCCATTTCGGATCCTTGGAGAAAGGCTAAACCAGCAGGATTCCAATAGCTAGCGTAAACATCGTTAGCTACTGCGACTTGTGCTTCACCCATCCCACCTGCGCGCGCACCAGGTGAGATCAGTAAAAATATTGCCCCCGCTTCACTTTGTGCTGCAAGGGGGCTTATACTTGTCAAAAGGATAAGCGTACATATCGTCGCTAATCGTTTCATTTTATTCTCCCGACCTCAGGACATCCAGAGGTCTGTTCTATTTTACTTAGCTATTAGCTTTTACGGTCGATAAGAGTATCCTTTTAACGTCGGCAAATATATCTAGGGTGCCGACCATCAGTCAAGATATGATTTTAATGTGTGATTGTTCCCACATTTTCGAAAAAATAGTAATATTCAAAAACCTATTGCAATAATCGCAATAATCCTAACGACAATATTGGAATGTAAGTAATGGCTAGTACTACTAGTAGACTTAACAAGAAAAAAGGTAATGTAGCCTTATAAACCACCGGCATATCTTTATCAAATCTATAGGCAGATAGAAATAAATTCATTCCTACCGGTGGCGTTAAATATCCTAGCTCCAAGTTTGCAATAAAAATCACTGCTAGATGTACAGGGTGAATATCTGGAAATAATTCGAGTAACGGTGTAATTAACGGAACTACTATAATAATAGCCGAAAATATATCCATTAGACAGCCAACACCGAGTAGTAAAATATTTAATAATAGTAAAAAAACATACTTTGATGTGATTGTTTCCTTGACCCATTCCATTAACAACATCGGTATTTGCGCATCAACGATATAGCTGGTAAGTCCCATGGCTACCCCCAAGATAATGAGCACACCACCAATTAGCGTGGCACAATCAATAATTATTCGAGGCATGTCTCTTATTGATAAATCTTTATAAACAAACACTTCAACTATAAATATATAAATTACTGCTATAGAGGAAGTTTCGACTAAAGTAGTATACCCGCCAAATACCCCATAAAGTATAAGTAGTGGAATGATGACTTCCCAGTAGCTATTCTTTAACTCTGCCCATATTTGGTTAAGATTAAACGGCTGTCGCTCGACATGCTGGGCATAACCTTGAAATATTGAATAACCTGCGACGGCAAAAGATAATATTATACCAGGAATTAAACCTCCAATGAACAAATCTTTTATGGAAACTAAAGCAGTAACACCATAAATAATTAAAGGCAGGCTAGGTGGAAATAGCAACCCTAAAGAACCGGCCATTGTAATGAGTCCCAATGAGAAAAGCTCGGAATAACCTTCTTTACGAAGCAAAGGAAATAGTAAGCCACCCAAAGCCAATATTGTCACGCCTGACCCACCAGTAAGAGCAGTAAAAAATCCGCATAATAAGACAATAACTACTGGCGTGCCCCCTGGCAACCAGCCAAATGCAGTACGAAACAACTGCAGCATCCGTTCTGAAGCACGACTTTCGGCTAATATATATCCTGCTAAAGTAAACAATGGAATTGTTGGTAATGATGGAGATACAACTATGCGATAGGTTTCTGCAGATATGGCTGAAATCGGCGTATAATCACTCCAGAAAAACAATATAGCCAAGCCGCCTAACCCAATAAATATTGGAGTACCAAAAATCATTGAAAATATGATTAACCCAACTGAACACCACAAAAACAAACCATTATCTTGAAATGCATCAGTAAGACTGATAAGAATAATAAATATTGTTATCATCAACATGGTCGCTCTTAATAGATGATTTTTTGTACTTTTTAAAAATATTTGTGAAGCAATCAGTAAAAATCCCAATGGCATAATCGATTGGCCTACCCACCTCAATATGCCTGGCGCTATATAGGTAGGATAATTATACTCAACAATCACTAGATTAAGACTTCCCCAGAATAAAAACAGAATAACTATAAATGAAATGTTTTTCGCTATCCATCTTCCTAAATGGAATATTTTATCTTCTTGAAATAATGGTTTTCTTATTAGTGAAAGCAACTTATTCTGCCTTGTTGCTAAGACTGCACCGATAAAGCCAATCCATAATGTCATATGCTGCACAAGTATTGCTGACGCAGGTATACCAGGACGACCAATTAACCTGGCGAGAATCTCCAAAGCAGGAAAAAATGTTAATACCGCAAATACAGCAATTGCAACCGTATTCTCGCCCCATCTTAAGCGCTCAATAAAGTGGTTTGATTTTATCCGGACCATTGCTGGTCTTAGAATATTCCTTATTTAGTATGGTTTCCTGCTCATAATTTCTTGAGCAGTATCATATAATTCGACCGATATGTATCCACCACGAATATCTTTTTCCCATGATTTAATAAAATCTTTCCATACCTGCAATTCTTCTGGTGAATGACGATGAACTTTTAATCCATATTCTTCCATGGCTGATATCGCTTTCTCACCACCACCAGAACGTATTATTTCCTTATTGGATCCAATGACTTCTTTAGCTATTGAAATCATTGCATTTTGGTGGGACGGTTTGATTTTTTTCCATGTCCTATTATCAACGATTAATGCGCCAGTTAACAAACCCCATTTTATATCCAACATATAATCTGCTATGCCAAATAATTGTTGTTTCAATGCAAATATTGGCGTGGTAGAAACTGATTCAATAAGTCCAGTTTGAAACCCTGGCATAATATCGATTGAAGCCAATGGCACCGGCTGAAAACCACCTTTTTTCCATAGTTCTGCTGCTCGGTATTCACCTGCCCATGTAAAATGCTTTAACTGTTTCAGATCTTCTGGATATATAATTGGCTTGGTTGAAAAATGATGTACCCACCCTACATCTGCCCAGGCAAGTAATTCAAACCCATTATCTTTCATACCGTTTTGTAATCTTTGACCCATTTGCGATCGCATCCACTCCACATCATCATAATTATCATAGATCATGGGCAAGGCAAATACGTAAACATCTGGATTTATTTCATGAAGGCCTTCAGTAGATACTGCTGCTGCATGTAATTGACCAATCCGTATCTTTCTGATCATGTCTCTTTCATCTCCCACAACACCGCCCGGGTAAATTCTAAGAATTACCTCTCCATCTGTAGCTATTTTCCACTGCTGCCCTATCTCAATGAGCATACCGTGCCAGAAGCTTCCCTCCGGTGCTAAACTGGCCATTTTAATTATAATTTTTTTTGCCGATAATTCTGTATATCCAAGAACTAATAGTATAAATATTATTTTTTTCATTTAATAAAACAACTCCTCAGTACGTCCCAATAACCACTGCGCCCTTTTTTTTGCCATGTAATTTCCTACTTCTAATTCTTTGATTATGCTATCATCAGATTCTAAAACTAATGTAAGCAACCTAACAAATTCACTACGATTTTGACTGGCGATTAATACATTTTCTGCAAAACTTACATGCAAACCTAAATCGTTGCCGTCGGAGGCTATAAGTCCCTCACGATAATAGTCTTCTGCTAGCTCAATAGCATTTAGAGACGCATCCGACCTACTTAATGAATACGGAATCATTGCTGAGTATAGGCTTCCATAATTCCAATTTGCATCGATTGCAAGAGCATTGTCCAATAACTTTCCTACTTTTGGTAATTGTATAACCCATTCCGGATCGCCGCGGCTTGAACTCACCGCCCCACCATAGGCAGCGGCCAACCAGTATAGCCCCTCTACATCGTCATTTCCAAATTTTATATGTTTATCTGTACTATTATTCAGCCATTCATCAAACCATGGGTAACGTAGAAACATATAGTTTTCTCCCAAAACTACTGCTCTTGCAAAATATTTATTTGCCTCCGCGTATAGTGTTAATCCTTTTTTATAATCATCATCTAATTCACGTTCAGCATTCTCCATGATAAATCCAAATGCAGTTTGTGTTAGGATAATACAATGATTTAACGATTTTTCTGGTCTGTCTGGCATTGCTTCATTTTCGAGAATCGATTTCGACCGTTTCATCATAATCTTTTCTACTGTTTTGGGACTTGTTCGTAATAGTGTGCTGGTAGAACATGATTGGGTGTTTAAACAGCAAATAATAATAAACCAAATTCTAGTATGTGGTTTAATTATAGAAAAATTAAGATTAGGTAAATAATGAATCAGTATTAAGCTCGCAATTCAGAGTAAATTGGAAAAGAGTTGCATAGATCATTAACCTCAGCCTTTACACTAACGATATTATCCTCATTGTTAGGGTTATCTATAATTGTATCAATTAAGGTAACAATTTTTACCATATCATCTTGAGTCATACCTCTTGTTGTAATGGCAGGCGTACCAATTCTGATACCACTAGTAATGAAGGGGCTTCTTTCATCAAAAGGTACCATGTTCTTATTTACCGTAATTCCGGCTTTTTCCAGTGCATTTTCTGCTGCTTTTCCGGTGATCGCCTTATTGGTTAGGTCAATTAAAATAATATGCGTATCTGTGCCACTGGAAACAAGCTTATAATCCCTACTTAAAAACTCATTTGCCATGGCTTTTGCATTATCTATTACCTGCTGCGTGTAAACTGTAAATTCCGGCCGTAATGCTTCACCAAATGCAACCGCCTTTGCAGCAATAATGTGCATTAAAGGGCCCCCTTGAATTCCTGGCATTACCGCACTATCAAGTAATTCTGATATATTCTTTAATCGCCCAGACTTTGGTGCAACGATTTCCCATGTGTTCCCACTATCTTTTCCCATCATGATCATACCACCACGTGGTCCTCGTAAAGTCTTGTGAGTTGTAGTTGTAATTACATCACAATAAGGTACTGGTGACGGATGGAGTCCTGTAGCAACAAGTCCGGATGGATGTGCTATATCTGCCATTAGAAATGCGCCCACATCATCAGCAATTTCTTTGAAATCCTCAAATTCTATGAATCGTGGATAAGCAGATCCACCACAAATAATTAATTTTGGTTTATGTTCCCTAGCCAGCGAAAGAACTTGATCAAAATCCACCCTGCCTGTTTCTTTTTTAACATGGTAAGATACAGAATGATATAATTTACCGGAAAAATTAACTTTACTTCCGTGAGTGAGATGTCCTCCATGGGCAAGGTCCAGGCCCAAAATTGTGTCACCAACTTCAATAAAGGTCATTAGGACAGCCATATTTGCCTGTGATCCTGAATGCGGTTGTACATTCGAGTATTCTACACCAAAAAGTTGATTTGCGCGGTCACGAGCTAGATTTTCAGCTTCGTCAACAAATTCGCAGCCACCATAATATCGTTTTCCAGGGTAACCTTCAGCATATTTATTTGTCATTACTCCCCCTGCCATTTCAAGAACGGGGTAACTGACAAAATTCTCAGATGCTATAAGTTCAAGGGTAGTTTCTTCCCTAGATACTTCACTTACTAATAAACTATATAATTCAGGATCCGAAGTTTGCAGAGGTGTTTTAGGCATGTACAATCATAATCTACCAATTTGGATCTTTATCTAATTTTTTTTCTACCCATTTATAGCACTCGGAACCAGGTTTTACATATCCCTGTTTCTTTTTATTTGCATCAAGCATAAACCACTGAGATCGACCAAATAAAACTTCGTTCTCTTCCAACCAGACCAGTGAATTATGAAATCTGCTGTAATCATTTTCCTCTGCTACTTTAAAACTCTCATGAGCCAACGATGCAACTATTCTATCATCGACAGAGATATCGGCAGACCTACATTCTTGAAAAGCTTTGTAATATACATTTCCACGTTGAGCATAGGCCACTCCTGATTTGGACGAGGTAATTGCTTTTTCAGCCCATCGCATTGCCTTACCAAAATTACCGCCGGCAATATTCACTTCTGATACCTGGATGGCGACACGAAAATCACGAGGATCAAGCTTAAATAGTTCCTCATAAGATTCGGATGCTTGCTGGAACATTTCTGCCCGATCATAAGCTTTTGCTAATTGCCTGTAGGCCACTTTACTGGTATTATCTTGAAGAATGACCTGTTTTAAAACATCTATTGCATCTTCTAGCCTTTCTGCATTCAATAGACGATCAGCATAGTCTAAACCATATGAAACATTATCAGAATTATTTTGAAATCGTTCACCATATATTTTGAGTGGGTCCCTACCGGTCATCTCGTATACCCTAGCGATATCGCCCTGGGCATTCTCATTCCCGGGCTCTATCTCGAGTATTTCCCTTAGGACGTCAACTTGGTCATCATAGGCGCCTTGATCACCATAAAGTTTTGCTAATTCTGTTTTAATTGATATATCTTCTGGCAGTAAATCGGACAAACGGCTGTATTCCATTATTTCTTGGTCTACCTTACCCTGTTTTTTGTAAGAATAGGCAAGACGCTTGCGAAGATTAATATTATCCGGTAAAATTTGCAGTCCTTTTAACAATACGTATTCTGAACTATCAAACCTCCCTAAATATTCAAAAGCTACTGCATAATATTGATAAACTTCTTCTGGATCTTCCCTATCACAACCGTAACGAATAATATCTCCATAAATTCGGACAGTAGACTCCCAATCTCTATTCTTATAATACTCGGCAGCACTGCTCATTTTTCGCGGACACATTACCGCTCTTACTGAATCCCAATATGCTTGATCGGTTGCACTATCATCAGAAGCTGAAGTATCAGCCGGTGGTACACACATAATACAGAATAAAGCAAGTATAATTATTGAAAAAGTCTTTATCCTATATTTAGTTATTGAAGTTGCCATTATTGTTTTACCCTACGTTTGACGAACCATAGATCACCAATACTAATTCCTATATTAAAGTTAGTAATTAATTTGTCACTATTGTGCGAATCTGATCTATTAATCAGATTTATACCGAAATCTATTTGGTTTTTTGTGACACCAAATTTAATACCAAAGCCGATAGATAAACCTATATCATTAATATTATAATTTTCGGATTGCCCATTAGCAAATAATTGATTTTCTAATTCATATGAACGATGAATAATGCCACCTCGGAAATGTAAACTTTCATGCCAAATCCTAGGTAATGCCCTCGCAAATCGAATTATTCCAATATTGAAATGTTGATAAGCAAGTATCCGTTGATTTAAGCCAGATGTAAGATTGGTTTTCCTATCATTAAGATCCGACCACAAGGAAATTTCTCCCTGCGCATGTATCATTTCAGTTAATTCCAGGTCAAACCCAAAAGCATATTCAAATGGGCTTATCTGATTGCTCAGTAAAGTATCTATTGGTGCCGGTGGTATAGAATCTACACCGGTAGGCCTTGGGTAATCAGCAATGTCATAATATCCGTTGCCATTTGAATCCTCAAATGGTTGAAAAGAAAAATGATTGATACGTAGTGGATGTAAAACAGTTTTAACCTTCCCACTTAAAAATAATTTTCTAGAACCAAAACTGAAACGATTCGATGAAAAATATCCATCTATTAAAGTACCATTATAAATGTTGCGCTGATTATAAATGTAATCCAAATCATGCTCATCTTCTTTGATACTGAATACTGTCTGTCTACGATTTGAGCCAAATAAATACTCTATTTTTAGTCCCAATTGTTCTTTTTCTGTTATTTTGGCACCAAGCGAAAAAATGAGTCCAGAAATACCTCCGGAGCCATTTATTGCTTTATTAATTGTAAGGGTATCACCTTCGATAAATTTTTCATAAATATTATTGCCACTTAGGGAATACAATTGTGAACTATAAGGCTGGAAACCAATACCAACTGCAAACAGACCTTTTATAGGTAGTATAAATTGAAATTGATTTAATCCAGACAGCATATTATTGTAATCGTAATTACGATCTTTTATTTGTGTCCCACCATAACTTACCGATAGATAGGCAAACGGTATACCAAGCCAAGTTGAAGGGTTACTAAGTGATATGTTTTCCTGAAAACTGGGCATTAACCCACTACTACCAATACCCACTACCGCTGCATTAGCTGCGAATGTTAATTCCCCAACACCATATGCACTATATACATCCTGACCATAACTTATGGATGCGATAAGGATAAAAATTTTGATATATTTATTTAGGAGCGACATAGTGAATGATAAGTTTTGGTGCTAGTGAATCAAGGTTTTCTATAAAAAACGAATATGTGTTGAATGGACTAACAGTATTTGCTACTTCCATCTTTAACCCTTGATTCTGAATATAACCAAAGTGATGTAACTGTATGTACTCTCGGATATCAAGGCTTATCTTTCCACTACTCGATAGATTAACAGCAATTAAACTCGGTTCCGTTGTGAGTGGATCATCCAATAATAATCCCTCTAGTTCTGCTGTGGAAACCGAATCAATTATTGGTTCGAGTTGTAAATAAAAATTAGACTGAGAAGTATCATTATTATAAAAAAACGATAACTTAGCTTGCGTTATCGTTGCTTGCCGAGGTAACAAAATCGAGTCCAAATTAGGTATTTTTAGAACTGCTTTATACGCCATACCCCTACCTAAATATACATTATTTGGATTATCATAAATTATATCGGGGGGGATAATTAATGATAAATCATCAGTAGATATAAACGTATGTGAAATTGTAGTTACTACCGAGTCTCCAGTAGAATCAACAAAAGCAGTATCATCGCTAAATACTTTTATCTGGGGCGTAAATGTAAAACCACTTTCTCTGCTTTTGAAAGCGACGACTTCTGTTAGATTGGACTGGGGCTTTACCATTACAGTATGGTTAGGGTTATCATTTGAAGTATCTAAAAATGCAGAAAGAATATGGGCAATATCGAACGAAAGTGTAGGAAAACTTGAGGTTGATAATGAATCATCTGGTTCCTGTTGTGATAAAGTACTACTACTTACAAAAACCCCATGATAAAGATCATTTTCTGTAAGGTTCAAGTAATTACTTTCACTTTCATTAAAGATTGAGTCACCATCATCTGGAAAGTAAAATAGATCAAAAATCATATCTGTTGTAATTGAATCTACATTGAAGGTCATTACAAATTTCGCACTGTCAATTTCTGTAGTTGTATCAATAAAACTATCCAATGTCTTGACTGGAGTCGTTATACTAGTGTTTGATATCCTAAATAGTGCGAATGGGTTTTGGAATCCATTGGTATCTGTACCGAAGTACAATAAAGTAGAATTGCCAAGCTGAGGTGGTGTTTGATAAGTAAAACCTGTGATCCCTCTAACATATAAAGTATCATGATACATTCCATCATGCATCAAATCCACTGTAACAGCATCTTCCATGCAGCTTAGGAAAATTAACGTACACGTAGTAAAACACGCAAATAACTGAAGTTTTTTCATATAGTTTAGACTGGGTAAGATTAATTAGCTAAAAAGTTTCTGCAATCTATCATCGATTCTCGCAGCAACTTTATCATAATCTGGTGATTCATCATCGGTAGTCTTTATAGTTAATACTTTACTCTTACCCTTCTTGATCGCAGGTAGTTCCAATAATTTTTTTGATACTTGATTATTAGGTGAATCAATTGCAATTATCAAATCTACGTATTCTGCGGCAGCTTCATAGGCATTCACCTCCCCTTTTTTCATGCTAGCAGGTTCTTCAAGTCCAGCATTCTTAAAGGTATTCCTTGAGATAGCCAAGAATTCGTTTTCGTAATTATGAACAACAAGCACAGACTTCATACCTGCATAAAATTCATCATTGGTATAGTGTTGTTTATAAAATGCAGGAACCAACGCAGATTGCCAATCATTACACCATAATACATCGGGTCTCCAAAATAAATGAGGTAAAATAGCTAAGGATGCTTTACTGAAATACGCAAACCTCATGTCATTATCAGTAAGTACACGACCATTTTTTGCCTTATAGATTAAATTAGTCAACGGCTTAAATCTTTTGTCGTCCTCTAAAAAATATACTTGGACTCGTGTTTTAGGAATAAAGGCACTTTTCGCCGAGGTTATAACATTTTCTTCGCCAAATTCGAAAGGTATTTCACGCAACCTTATTACTTCACGAAGAATATACTTTCGTTCACTAACATAACCATATTTCGGAATTATTGTACGAATGTCATTCTCCTTGTTCTGTAATAAAAGTGGTACCTTCGCTGAGAAGTCGGCCAGGGATGAAGTATTAGCAAACGGAATTATCTCCGTAGTTAAATAAAATATTTTTAATGACATTATTAAGGGTTATTCCACACTCAATTGCTTGAGTGATTCTTTGGCTCGGCTGTAGTATTCACTACTTGGGAAATAATCAATCATGCGCTGGTATTCCTCTCTTGCTTTTATAAAATTACCAAGGCTTTGGTATGCAAGAGCTAATTTTAGTTGAGAATCATCATCTTTATCCGTGCCTGGAAAAGTGAATACCTTTTCAAACTCTAGAGTTGCTCGTTTGTAATTTTTTACCGAATAATAACATTCTGCGAGCCAATATTGGCTGTTGTCAGCAAGTTTATTTGACGGATCTTCCATAACTAATTCAGAAAAACCTTTAATCGCCTGATTATAATCACCATTCTGGTAGTAACTCAATGCTTCAATATATTTTCTCTGGTATTCCGCAGTACTAATCTTTGTTTTAATGATACCCCCCTGTTTTTCAGATCGCAGACTATACATCTCAGTAAAACTATTAGTTAAAGTAATAATTTTATTTTCGATCATTACAAGTTGTGCAAGAATTTCAAAATTGGTACTATCAGTATAAATTGACTTGTCTTCCAGCATCCGGATCTTGTTTTGAAGGGTATTTATTCGATTGATAAGTAAAATAGCAACTGAATCAGTCTGTTTTTTTGCATCAACCGTAGCTATCAAGGTATTTCGCAAATCAGGTAATAGTATACTAATTTGTGTCTCAAGAGAATCTGTTCTAACTCGTTCTCGATCTATCTTTGCATTTAACCTCTTTAACTCACGTTTTATATCGGTCTGCTGAGCTTGGGCAGTTCCAATACTTAATACGAGAAAAACAAACAAAATGATCCAAGGGATCTTAGTTGGATTAATTATCATCGGGGCTATTTATGATATTTGCAGCACAAACTGGTCTCGAATTTAGCTCTGCAAGTCCCTAACATCAATTCCTTTTACTTGGTCATTCTATTGATTCGTCACCCATTTTCATGATCAGACCGATCATTATAAAGCAGGATAATAAAAATGAACCACCCGCCGATATAAATGGTAAGGGTAGGCCCTTAACGGGAATCATTCCTGTTGACATTGCTGTATTAACAAAAACATGTGCCATGAAGATTGTAGCAATACCTATTAGAACCAACCCCGGAAAACGTTCTTTTGCTAAAAACGCTAGTTTCACAATCTTTAGCATAAAAATTAAAAAAACAATTAACATAATTGCTATTGTAATAAATCCAAATTCTTCGCCGATAACGGAAACAATAAAGTCAGATTCTTGGACTGGAAGAAATTTTAAGTGTGTTTGGGTACCTGATCCTAATCCCTTGCCAAAAAACCCGCCAGATCCAATCGCCACTTTACTTTGTATTGTTTGATAAGCTGCTCCTAGCGGATCTAATTCAGGATTAAACAAAGTTAGAATCCTCTTCTGCTGGTAAGGCCTTAAACTGTTCCAAAGAAATGGCGACAATAATCCTAAAAAAATATTACCAAAATATAACATGACTCCAAAAAACAATCTTGGTTGGGTTAGGTATATTATACTACCCATTACAATCGCCCATAAAGTAAAAGAGGTAGTATGAAATGCCGTAGCAATACTTAGTAAAGGAGCCACCAGTATGAACAAATGAAATGGTCTGGCGCCTACCCAGTATAACATAGGCAAAATAGGTGTCAAAAGTATTATTGCTGTTCCAAGGTCCGGTTGCTGTAGGACAATTACAGCAGGTATTAGGGCAATTAATATTGGGAATAATATTGTCATGAACCTTTTCATTTGCAGATTATGATCAGAAAGATAGCGTGCTAAAGCAACCACCACGATCAACTTGGCAAACTCAGATGGTTGAATACTTACGGGTAAACCAAAATTTATCCAACGATGAGTACCTGCAATGGTCTCAAAAAGAAACGGGGTTAAAATCAACATCAACATTAGGCTATATGCAAAATATATATATTTGTGAATCATATATTTAGGAATAAATAATATCGTTATAAACCCCACGAATGCAGGTATCAAAAAAAATAGCTGTTTTGTAAAAGTTGTAATCCCAACTTCATCAAATTGATCCATACTAATACTAAATAAAGAAATCAGGCCGAGAATTGTTAACATCGTAGTAAAAATTATAATCGATAGAGGCATATCTGATGTCTGATTATATACCGTTTTAAGCATTATTTTACTGCAAGTCTATTTTCAATAATTTTATTGAACAAATGTTCGAAAGCGATACGCGCAATCGGTGCCGCAATTTTGCCACCACCCCCACCGTTTTCTACCAATATAATGGTAGATGCCATTTGATTTCCGTTTTTAGCATAGCCAACAAACCAGGCGTGATCGTCTCCATGTGGATTTTGAGCAGTACCTGTTTTTCCATATACATTTGTACCATTTATTTTAGGATCAGCAGCAGAACCAGTTCCATTTTTTTCAGTAACAGCGTGGAGTAAATAATCTTGAATATATATCCATGTTTGTTCATTCAAATTTATTGAATTTGTTGGTTCGGGCACTTTAGATAGCAGAAAATGCGGTATGAATGTGTTCCCTTTAGTCGCGATCTTATTGATGTAAACAGCCAGTTGAATTGGTGTAGTAAGTAGGTCACCCTGACCCAGAGCAAGATTTAATAAATGCCCACGCGACCAACCCCTGCTCGTGTAACGCCTATTCATATAATCCCTTGTAGGTAGCAATCCAGCTAATTCGTTGGGCAAATCAATACCCGTTTTGCTACCAAAACCAAAACTCCTGCAAAGGTTTATAAATCTATTCAGCGATATACGCTGGACAGCTTGATAAAAGAAAATATTACAGGATTGAGTAATGGCCTGGTCTAAATTAATTTTTCCATGTCCACTTATTTTCCAGCACTTAAAAACTCGGTCACCAAACTGATAAATGCCAGCACATTCAAGCTCTTCATTTTGTTCAATCGTAAGCCCCTCCAAAAGCGCTATTGCAGTAATCATCTTCAAGGTAGATCCAGGTGGGTATAACCCATTTGTGATACGGTTCAACAAAGGCTTGGTTGGATCACTAACTATTTCACGCCATTGCCGTAATGTAGTGTTACCTGTAAAAATATCCGGAGAAAAATCTGGAGAACTTACAAAAGCAAGTATTTGGCCCGTTGCAGGGTCAGTAACTAAGGCTATACCTTTATAACTGGACATGGCTTTTTCTAATGTTTTCTGCAGACTTAAATCAATTGTTGTAAATACGTTCTTTCCAGGGATCGGTTTAATATCATTTATATCTTTAACCGTACCAACTTCTCTACCGAATGCATCCACTTGCAAGAAAGCTAAACCTTTTGTACCTCGCAATTGGTTCTCGTATTGTTTTTCTATCCCCTGCCAGCCAATTAAGTCACCTACATCATATTGTTCAAAATCTACCATATTCCTCAGCAATGACCGATCAATCTCTTTAACGTAGCCTAGCACATGACTCATATTCACACCAGAAGGAAATGACCGTTCCGGAAACTGAATGTAATTTATCCCGGTTAATTCGTGTTTGTGTTCTTCTATGCAACTCAATTGCTCGAAAGTTAAATCTCTAGTAATTCTAGATGGAATAAAACGCCCGCGAAAATATCTATCAAAATTATCGATTAAGATTGTTGTATCAATAGCAGTACAGGCGCTTATGACTGAAAAATTCCAATTTTCATTATCCATTTCATTAGGAAGTCCAGTTAGAATATATGTTGGATAATTATCCACTAATATTTGGCCATACCTATCCAGAATCAAGCCCCTAGGCGCAGCAGTTGGTATGGCTCGTATACGATTATTATCGGCCCGTATTTTATATTCATTATGGCCATATACCTGTATATGGAAAAACCGAATTAGCAAAATAGAAAAAACAATAATAATCACACTATTTGCCACCAAAAATCTAGATTTTGGTACAAGGTTTTTTGACTTAAGCACCTTGAATCCTTTTTATTGGAAAAAAGAATTGCAGTATTAACAAAAAAATCAATGTATAACTCATTGTCAAAAACCATCGTAATAGATATTGTAAAATATCTACTTCAAATAGTAGTTGATAGCGCACGTAGGTGAATACAAAAAAATGAAACGCAATAATGCATATCCATGCGGCATGAAATGTGAATAGCGACCAACGGATATATTTATCCTTTAATTGACCGGCTAAAAAACCTGTAATTGAGTAGGTCATTGAACTAAGCCCAAAGTAAGAAGCCAATGGTGTCAAATCGATAAATAACCCAATGATAAATCCGGCAATAACACCATAATAAGAACCAAATAATAATCCAAAATACAATATAAAAATAACTACGAAATCTGGACGGTAATATTGAATCGCCAATAATTCAGATAGAAAAAATTGTAGTAAGAATACACCAACTAAGATTAGCCAGGGTCTTATTCGATCCATGCTAATGATCCACAATTACAAACAAATTAATAATTGACCCAATATTTTCATTGATTTTTACAACAACAGATTTTTGAAACCTACCTCGCTCATCAGTGATGTTCACCACTTCCCCTACGGGAAGGTCATTAGGAAATATATCGCTGAAACCAGAGGTTACCACTTTATTCCCAATATTCACGTTTGCATTTTTCTGCACCTCTTTGATCAAATATAGATCACCATCAAGCCAACGCAAGATACCGGTAGATCCAGATGGCTTAATACGAACACTAAGCCTGAAGTTAACATCATTGATCAACTGTACAATGGCAGCGTTCTCTCCGACAATAGTCGTCTTTCCAATTATGCCTTTGGGCGTGATTACAGGGGCATTTTCTGCAACACCAGATTCTAGGCCTATGTCTATTGATAATGATGATGATAAATATGGCGAGGCACTCATATTTATTACCCTAGCAGGTAAAATTGTCATTTTACTCTCTCGCTCAAAATCCAATAATTCTTCCAGCCTATTATTTTCTTCTAATAGATAACTCATAGATTCCATCTGAAAAGACAACTGTAGATTTTTTTCCCTAAGCAAGGCAGCTTCCTCTTCAACAAATGCCAGTGATCGTACCCAAGTGATCGGAGAATAAAAAATGGTGAAAAAACGATTTGCTTTACTGCGTAGTAAACGAACGTTATCAGATTCTCCTTTACTTAACATTAGCATCGAAAGGAGAATACTCAACACCAGTGCAAAAATATCTTTACGTTTTAGGATTATGAGGTAAAGGATCCTCATGAAAGAATAGCGTTAAATAAGAACCGCTTCGTATTTTTTAATATCTTCCAGTACCATGCCAGTACCTCTTACAACAGAAAGAAGTGGGTCTTCAGCGATATTGACAGGAACATTAGTGCGTTCGCGGATGATCTGATCCATTCCTTTAAGTATACTGCCTCCTCCGGTCATGATAATGCCTCTGTCCAATATATCAGCGGAAAGTTCCGGGGGTGTACGCTCTAATGCTTTTTTTACCGCATCAACGATCATACTTACTGGATCCTTCAATGCCTGCCGAATTTCATCTGAAGTGACGTCGATAGTTTTCGGAATCCCTGACACAAGATCTCTACCTTTTACTGATATTGTTTCACTCTTCATACGCATGGCGGAACCAACGGATTTTTTAATCGCTTCTCCAGTGGATATTCCGATATCTAGTTTATGTTCATTTCTAAACCACTGTACCAATGCTTCATCCATTTCATCACCAGCAACACGGATCGTTTCTTTTGTAACGACACCAGATAATGCAATTACAGCGATTTCTGTTGTGCCACCACCAATATCAACAATTATATTTCCGATTGGCTGTGAAATGTCAAGGCCTATGCCAATTGCTGCTGCCACAGGTTCTTCAATAAGAAAAACTTCTCTTGCGTTGGCGCGCAAACCAGAATCTTTTACAGCTCTTCTTTCAACTTCAGTGACACCAGAAGGTACACATATCACCATCCGCATTCTGGCCAAGGGACTTATATTTATCATCCGGATAAAACCAAGGAGCATGCCATCTGTCATATCAAAATCAGCTATCACGCCATCTCGCAGGGGACGAATTGTTTCAATGTCACGGTGAGTCCGTCCAACCATCGCTTTCGCTTTATTGCCTACTGCGATAATATTACCATTATTCACAGACCTAGCTACGATTGAAGGCTCATTTATCATGACACCTTTTCCCTTCATCCAGAGCAGCGTATTGGCTGTACCAAGATCGATAGCAATATCACCTGATAGCCAGTGCAATGGATTAGAGATATTGGATAAAAACCCCATAACGTTACAAATTAAGAAATTCCTCGGATCTCTTGGCTGATAAATTAATAATTCGATGGTCAATATGCTTCATTTATTCAGTAATCACTTATTTTTTGGTTATTCAATTTCTATGCGACTTTGATCTCCGAGCATAAATCTGTGGGTGGCAGGTCTAGTTTTAGAACGCAGTATTTCCACATCATTACCTAATAATGACGATTCAATCCGTCGCTGCACCTGATTGATCTGGCAACCATCCATAATGATAGAGTATTCAACTTCACTACTGCTAATTGTACACCCATTACCAATAGCAGAATATGGACCAATATAGGATTCTTCAATTGTGGTGTTGTCACCGATAACGGCAGGGCCCCTAATATTTGAATTTATCACTCGACTATTTGATCCAATCTTTACCCTACCAGAGACTGTAGAATTTTTATCGACACTACCTTTAATATCAGACTTTATATTATCTAACACAAGACGATTAGCATCCAACAGATCTGAAGGTTTTCCCGTATCTTTCCACCACCCGGTAATTTCAGAGTAGCTCAAATTGTAACCCTTATCCAGTAAGTACTGATGCGCATCTGAAATTTCCAATTCACCACGTGGTGATGGTTCTATATTATTCACAGCTTCAAAAATATTTTTATCATATAGATAAATTCCTGTAACAGCTAGGTCACTTTTTGGATTATCAGGTTTTTCTTCAATGCTAACGATACGGTCATCAACGACTTCTGCTACCCCAAACCGGTTAGGATCTGGAACTTTACTCAATACTAAATGGCAATTTGACGAATTTATCTCAAAATCATCAATAAATTTTCTTAAACCACCAACAAGGATATTATCTCCCAGATAGAAAATAAAATTATCATTCCCAATGAATGATTCCGATATTTTTACAACATGGGCTAGGCCAAGCGGTTTATCTTGTGGAATATAGGTTAATTGAATACCAAGATCTGTTCCATCTCCAAAAGCATTTTTTATGGATTCATCATTACTGTTTATAACAATCCCCACATCAATAATACCAGCTTCTTGAGCAAATTCAAGGGCAAATTGCAGCATTAGCTTATTTGCAATGGGAATTAGATGTTTGTTCTGGGTATGAGTGATTGGTCTCAGCCGAGTACCATGGCCACCAGCAGTAATCAATGCTTTCATCTTCCTTGTTCCATACCTTCCTTACTTAATTTGTCAGCAATCGTATTATCATCTCTGGGTACATGCTGTAGACTCCAATTACTATATTGACGCAATAGTGCAATCGTCTTTTGATGGAGTGGTTTCATTCGTTCATGTTTGACTTTATACTCACCATTTACCTGTTTCACTACAAGTTCACTATCTGCAAATATTTTAATATCACTAATATTTAATTCAATTCCTAATTCAAGTCCTCTTATCAACGCTGAATATTCGGCCTCATTATTGGTTGCGTCATCTAGATATTCAGAGAATCGAAATAGTTTTTCGTTATTTTCCCCTAAAAATACTCCGCCAATACCAGCTGTCTTGGTATGTAAATCTGCTGCACCATCAATAAATAGTGATACAGCATTAATATTTTCATCATCATTGATTAGTTCATCTAGTACTTTGCGTGTATTTTCATCTACAGATTGCAGATTATCTGGCGTAATAATATCACGTAATGCAGTTAATTGTTCTTTCGTAAGTATTTTCATGGGGTGCAAAAGTTACTTACCTGATTGGAAGGAGCAAATACCATTGGGTTTATGCCACTTCTATTTCCATTAATATTTCTTGGGCAATGCCTAACTCTAAATTATCCCCCTGTTTTATTGGTCCTACACCTTCAGGTGTTCCAGTAAAAATCAAATCGCCTTTAAGTAAAGGCATCCTGGCAGATAAATATTCAATTAGTTTCGTGATAGAAAATACCATCTGCTCCATCTTCCCTCTCTGAACTATTACCTCATTGCGTTTAAGCCAAAATTCTTTTTCCCATATGTCATTTGTATCCGTTTTGAATTCTGAAACAACAGCAGACCCCTTGAATGATTTTGAAAGGAACCATGGTAGCGATTGTTTCTTCAATACATTTTGTAGATCGCGATCAGTGAGATCCAATCCCAGTGCTAAACCAGCCACATGATCAATAGCTGTATTTTCATCAATAAATTCTCCCGGCGTACCTACTAAAATTACAACTTCAAGTTCGTGGTGAATATTACGATTTCGAGGAATTATTATTTTTGCACTTGTTTGCAAACTAGTTAGTGATTTTTGAAAAAAAATGGGTTCGTCATTTACAGTTGAACCCATCTCTTTTGCATGGGCTGGATAATTTCTACCTACTGCATAAATATTGCGTACTGGGATTTGATTATTAGCCAATACAACAGAAAATTTATCACTATTGTCAGGCATTGGTTCGATCCTTTATTGAAAGGGTTAACCTGAAATTAGCCACAGGTTCATCCTCAGTATCTTGTGATAGCATGGCTGTGATATTGATCGGTAAATTAATCCGTTCGCCTTTATCCACCGCCTGCTGGACTGCATGATCAATTTCTGCACCATCCTTACAAATGAAAATAACATCCTGCTCTGCTCTCTTAAAGAAATTTGCATGAAAATCTTTAAATATTAATACAACTTTTCGTTTTCTTTTTCGGATACTTCTTAATGTAAGTAAACCTCCTGTAAGATCTGCACCAACCGTGAATACACCAATATACATTGATTGCACGTGATTACGTGTGCGCCAATTTAACGGGATACGCAATTTACAAGATTCATCATCAAGATGAATGATCTTTGGCCGGCAATAACAGATAACTGGTATTTGCCACCATGTTACCATCCGCAATTTCATCGATTCAAAAAAATAATTCATTTTGAAAGTTGTTTAACTGGAATGTTGATCAGATCGTTAAAATTAAAGTTACCATCATCAGTTATACGTCCGATAGTGGTTGACGGCACACCAGTAGTCATACAGATCCTTTCAAATTCAATCAGATCGTTTTCAGATAAAGTTACAATTACCAATCCCTGGGTTTCTCCAAATAACAGTTCATCGTTGCGCATCTTTCTGGAAAAGTGTATTCGCGCACCCAGTCCACTTGATCCAAGCAAAAGAGCGTTTGCGATCGCCACCGCTAAGCCACCCCGACTTACGTTAATCGCTGAACGGATTATTCCAACTGCAATACCCTGTAAAATGACTTCTTGTAAACGGCATTCCATAATAATATCGATAGTTGACGGATGTCCAACCTGCTTATTTTTGTGAATAATATCTCCATACATGCTGCTGCCAGTTTCTCCACGTAAACTGCCAACAATTGTAACAAAATCACCAGGCCTGTTAAATAATGGTAAACAGCGAACTTTACCAGATCCAGCAATTATCACGTCAGCAACTGGATGTAATGAGTTGTTTTTGGTAATCATCTCATTCACGTTCCTTAATTGGAAGGCCTTAGCAGCCTCTCTCGCCCCAGAAACAAACTCATTTAAAACCCATCGATCCATATTATTAGTCAAATCCCCACCATGAAATGCTCCAGCCAAATATCTTGGTTTAATACCTAAACAAACCAAATGGCGCACCGCATTGGCAATTGTAATCATACTACTTACGAGCGGTTCCTGGGGATGAATATATGGATGGTCATTTGCTGCTAAAACAAACGAACTATTTATAGCAGTAAACGGTGTGATTCTTTGTTTTATTGGGGTGAATTTTATTGGTATAAGTTTCTGCTTAGCTTCGACCAGTTTTTTCAATACGAGTTTTAAATTGACCGGTTCTTTTACGTGTATATTGGCACTAGAATGCTCTTTCCTGGGCGGTGTATTTGGAATCATTGGCAATAGACGGTTATAAAGTTCATCAAATAGTTGAACAGGGAGTGTACCGATCATATTACCACGATAGCTAAATGTGATTTTATTTGAAATAGTAAATGAACCCAGATTTTCCCACCTATTTTTTAACATATCTATTTTTTTAAGATGCGCTGTCGGCACAGAAAAGAGGAATCCGGATATGTTTCTATTATTATAATCACCAAGCTGCCGCTTATTCTTTAAGATTAGGTCAACGCCTAATTCCTTTCCAGCACATATCGAAAGAATACTGACGCCAAGTCCTCCTTGGTTAACAACTGTAACTGCGCCCAAATGTGCCTTGTTCCAAACATTTAATAAAGTCACTTCTGCATCAGCGGCTGCTTTAAGGTATATTAAATTGTCACCAGATAACGGTTTACGATGATCACTATTAATCTTGTCACAAACCAAGAACCTCGCATTTAGGAAAGATATTTTTAATTGCCCTTTACCCCCTTGCGCTGCACACTGCATCTTGGCCTTAGTCTTGATAATATTACTTTTTCCTTCCAGGCCAATACTTAATTGACCATTTTCTACACCACCGTTTCCATCTCCCCTAATAATGCTATTTAGCGCTGGAAATGGATATTGAATTTGTTTTGAGCCAGAT
>ENA-UPTF01000198-UPTF01000198.1-marine-metagenome-genome-assembly--contig:-NODE-198-length-42744-cov-3.642089_pt1 | contig 42744 bp, 31 predicted proteins | sample MGYA00238166_ERZ767019 | MGnify/ENA primary metagenome ERZ767019 (study PRJEB28930, sample SAMN06266391) | marine metagenome | isolation source: Sea water from 250 m depth | place: Atlantic Ocean | study... | reverse complement strand
TTAACAACAAGCTTTCCCTTGCCGTCAGGTGATAAGTAGCCTTTTTTAGCTTCAGCTATGTCACCAAGAATATCAGCCTTAAAATCTCGACCAAAATTCACATTCCTAAGGTGGAATCCCTCTTTGTTAGCCCCAGCAAGATAATTGGAACCCATTGTGATGGAATCGTCGACAATGCTCCTAATACCGTTTAGCCCAACCGCTGAGGCTGATCCCGGCACCCATCCAGCAGCCTTAACCTCTTCACCAGTAGCAAGACGAGGTTCAGACCCTCCAAGCAAATTACGAAGCTTGGTTTCATTGACATCATAGTCCCCGCGGATGGTCACTATAACTATTTCATCTTCCACCTTATAAAAAACAGCCTTAGCGGTCTTGGAACGAGATACACCTTCCTGCTTGGCAAGTGCCTCAATCGTCTTCAGGCCTGGAGTAGCGAATTCTTCGACAACCCCAGGCTCTTCTGGGGGGAATGACTTTTTGATGAACTCTGCTTTTTCGACGTTAGCTGCGTAATCACTATCCGTCGACATTAAAATTCTGTCCTCCCCACTATCGGTGAGTAAAACAAATTCGTTTGAGTCTTTACCTCCAATTCCCCCCGAATCGGCATCAACCATCACAACATCCAGACCACATCGATCAAAAATACGCTTATATGCGCCAACCATTTCTTGAAAACTACGGTCCATGCCATCTTCGTCCGCATCGAACGAATATGCATCTTTCATTTCGAATTCTCGCACCCTTAGCAGTCCACCTCTAGGACGCGTTTCATCACGAAATTTCGTCTGAATCTGGTAAATCGTAAACGGAAGATCACGATAACTAGTCACGCCGGCCCTAGCCATTGCTGTAGCAGTTTCTTCATGAGTTGGCGCAATGACCATGTCACGCTCACGTCGATCTTGAAACCTTGCCAGCGGCGGTACAAATGTATCTGCCCTACCCGACTCTTCCCAAAGATCCCTAGGCTGAATTACGGGCATATTTATCTCTTGAGCACCAGCGCGATCCATCTCTTCACGGATGATGTTTCGAATCTTTGTGATCGATCTACTACCCAACGGTTGAAGACTAAATATTCCAGCCGCTATCTGCTGAATAAATCCGGCTCGAATCAACAGCTTGTGGCTAATATTTTCTGCGTCAGCAGGAGCTTGACGAAGTGTCTTTCCGAATAGGTTAGTGCTTCTCATTTAAAGATTTTTCGATGACTAGTCAGGGTTTTATTAAGAATAAAGAGAACTCAGAGTACATTGCGAACAACTATATGTAACCGGTGCCAATGACTCTTAAATTAAATTGACTACCCAAACTTCTAGCAGCCCAAACACAACAAATCTCTGTCAACGTGACGAATTGTTCATTTTTTAATTAAAAATGCCCAATGAATTCGGTTAGTTTACGCCAATCAAACTAAGTAACAATCATATCCACTTAACAAATAAATAACGCACGACAGCATTTTCATATACCAGCTGAAAATTAGTAAAACCCATACAGGCCATAAGGGTTGAGCAGAAAAATTCAGCAAACTAATTACTGATTAGATCCCCTTACCCAGACATCTTCAAATTTATGTGTCAATCTCACTTGCATTTTAGAACAAATGTTCTAAACTTAGACGCTGTCAATACTGCATAGGCCAACATAAATAGACGCCATAGCCGTAGATACCAATTTCGAATAATAAACATTAAAAAGTCCCCGTTTAACTTGAAACCTATCGCCTGTTTACGAATCCCGAACTACGCCTGGCAAATTGAAGCTGAAAGAAGTCCAGAGTTACGCAAATGCCCAATCATCATTACAGGCAAGATATTTGATCTACCTAACGAGCTAACAAACACCCGAAACAACTCGAGCATTAGCTCTCCTTCAGCACGTGTCGTATTTGAAACATCGCCGGATCTAACCGATGTCATGTCTGGAATGCCACTCACCGAAGCGACTGCAAATCATCACGATGCCCTAGTTATAGAGGCTGACACAACATTTTATGATTTAGTGTTCGAAGAAATAATCGAAAGGCTTAAACACTTAATACCCGATATAGAAGTAGCAGGACCAGGTCTTGTATATGTAGGCATTTGGGGAGTTCAAAAGCTCTACGGTGATGACGCCCACGTAGTCCGTTTACTTGCAAATGCTGTAAATCGTTTCGATCTACGTATTGGTGTAGGTGATAACAAATGGATGGCTTATGCAGCTTCCCTTTTAAGTCGCGCAAACAGCGCTCGCAAAGTAACAGGTGACCGGGGGCAGTTCTTAGATAAGTTCCCTGTGGACTCCCTACCTGTACCTTTCCCGTTAATAAGGAAGTTGCACGCTTTTGGGTTAAAGACTATGGGGCATATCGCGGATATTCAACGCGGTCCAATGGAGGCACAATTCGGTCAAATCGGCGGAATAGCATGGGAACTTTCAAATGGCATTGACAATCGTCCATTAATTCCTAAACAAAGCGTGTTGGAAGTTTCCGAATACCTCGATTTCCCTAGCCCCACAACAAACATCACAACCATCTTTCTTGCGGTTGAAAACCTGCTTGATCGCGCATACAAGCGAACCGTACTGTCAGACCGTTTTGCCCGTCAGGCAAATATTCACTCACAGGTTTCCCGACACACACCATGGACCATACAAATAGCGTTCAAAGATCCCGCAAATAATAAAAATAAAGCGCTGTTTGCCATCAAGTCAAAGCTCGGTACTGTTTCGTTTCCAGGTCCCCTAGAAGATATGCATCTAACTCTTTCGGGTATTACCGGCGAAGTAGGGCGACAAGAATCGATGTGGAGAGATGTAAAGCGTGATTACGATCTACAAGAAACTTTCAAACAACTCAACAGACGATTAAAAGTTACACCACCCATCTACCAGGTTCGAGAACTCGAACCATGGTCACGTATACCTGAACGCCGATACGCACTAGTCCAGTTAAATACTAAAAATGACGATAAAGAATCTCATTATGAAAACACCTACAGCAAAACGTCTATAGCAGGACTTTAAAAATTGCCAAAATCAAAAGATGACCGTTCAAGTGGCATGAAGATACTCAACACCCCGCGAGTAATAAAAGTACGTACTAACTCAACGGGTAATCCAACTGCTATCTACATGCCCTCATCAGCACAGTTACGTTCGAACGGCAAGTGGGTGAACGTTATTAAAGTCGAAAACCTATGGAAGGTTAACGATGAGTGGTGGCGAGGAGCTGATGAAGAAATTTCCAGGCTCTACTACGTACTTCGTATCGATAGTGGACAGCAGATAACCCTGTTCCTCGACCTCATCACCAATAAGTGGCATCGACAATCCGGATAAAAGTCAAAATAGGGTTATTTAAAGTCCTAAAACAAGAAGTGTTACAAAAAAATATTGAAGCTTAGAAAATACTCTTCTGCAATGGAAGAAAACACCAACAAAAATCACAAGGCAGAACCGGGTCACCAACAACCAATTTTAAGGACGGATGGAACTACATCCGCCTCAAGTAATCCTATAAGCCGTTATGCCGAACTCCACGCTCACAGCAATTACTCGTTCCAAGAAGGAGCATCAGAAATATGGGATTTACTTTTAACTGCAAAAAATATAGGCCTCAAGGCAATGGCCATTACAGACCACGACAATATAACTGGGGCGATGGAATTCTCTCAAGCAGCAAAGGAACTTGGAATCAAACCCATTATTGGTGTTGAAATAACCCTTAGCCGAGGTCTTAGTGAGCCATCAGGCACCAAGCACCTTCCTCCCAACCAACCACACATAACGCTGCTAGCCGAAACTGCAATCGGATATAAAAATATTTGTCGACTCACAACCCGAGCTCACGTAGATGCCGAAGAACGCAAATATCCTAATCTCGACCCGATAGTACTCAAAAAGCATTCCCAGGGAATTATCTGTCTTTCAGGATGTCGTCAAGGTGAGATATCCAGACTTGTGGACAATGGTGATTTTGAGTCAGCTCGGCATGCCGCAAGCAAATATTTAAATATTTTCGGTAAAGAGCATTTCTTTATGGAATTACAGCAAAACCTTGTTATGGGCGACTTACAACGAAATCAGAACATGGCTAAATTAGCAAATGACTTAGGAGTGGGAATCGTTGCTACAAACAACGTCCACTATCACATTCGTGATCGCCATAGACTCAATGACTCCCTCATTGCAATCAAGCACAACAAATCGCTAGAGGCTAGTCACCGTGAACGTCGACCAAATGACCAGTTCTTCCTAAAGTCTGCTGAAGAGATGAGTGCTCTTTTCAAGACTCTGCCAGAAGCAATAACTAACACCACAAAAATCGCAGATCGATGCGATTTCGATATCACCTCTAACTCGATTTATGATTTCCCGTCATACGAATTCTTACCACCTGGGCACACGGAATCAAGTTACTTAAGAAAAATCTGTGAGGAAGCGGCAGTACGTCGCTATGGCAGTCTCAAAACTAATGTAGTCACACGGCTTGACCAGGAATTCGCCTTACTGGAAAAGCATCAGTTAATTGGGTTTGTACTGCAGTACTACGACATCATCAAAATCGCTCGAGAAGTCCAAGAAGATCTGGGTCTCGTGGAACCTGGACTACCAATCGAAGAGGACCCCCCTGGGCGCGGACGGGGGTCATCGGTGGCATTACTAACCGGATACCTGACAGGACTATCACATATTGACCCTCTTAAATTTGGACTACGATTAGATCGATTCCTACCTGAAACATATGACGGAGAAAAACTACCCCCACCGGATATCGATCTAGATTTCCCTCGCGAAATTCGCACTGAATTGATCCTGCGAGTCCATGAACGCTGGGGTTATGAACGTGCAGTACTCACAGGAATGATTTCAACCTATCGGACCCGTGGAGCAATACGAGATTTGGGTAAGGCATTAGGTATAGCACACGACGATCTAATTCGTCTCAGCAAACATATCGACGGACAAAATCCTATTACCGATTTAACGAAGGAAATAGCCGAGTTACCAGAATTTCAAGACCAAATCGACGCACCTGTATGGCACATGCTGCTCGAACTGGCACAAGAGCTCAATCACTTCCCAAAATACCTCGCACAACACCCCAGCGGAATGATTCTGTCAGCAAAACCGCTATCAGAAACAGTACCGCTCCAACGTAGTGCAATTGATGGTCGTTATATCTGTCAATGGGATAAGAACACCTCATCAGATGTCGGGTTTGTCAAGATTGACTTCCTAGCCCTCGGAGCGTTATCCCAGCTTTCCGAAACCCTAAACCTCATTTATAAACAGACCGAACAAAAAATCGATATCTCCCGCATAAATTTCGAAGATGCTGCAGTCTACTCAGACATTCATAACGCCGATACGATTGGGGTCTTCCAAATCGAATCCGCTGCACAGATGCAGACCGTTACACGTCTTCGGCCACGCAATTTAACCGAGATGGCCTGGGAGGTTGGTGCCGTAAGGCCAGGTGTTGGAGTAAATGACGGCGTGACGCTCCTTATAAGGCGCCATATGGGCAAGGATCCTCATTGGCAATTCGATCATCCATTAGAAAAACCTGCGTTAGAGCGAACTTATGGTGTACCGCTCTATCAAGATCAGCTTTGCGAATTAGCAATGCATGTCGGAGGTATGAGTGGAGTCGAAGGCGAACAGATGCGAAGAGCATTCACACGTAAAAACAATGACCGACATATCGAGCACTGGAGGAAAAAATTTATCGAAGGAGCATTAAAAAATAGCGTCCCATCGAAAGCTGCTGAAAAAATTTTCCGTAAATTCCATGGCCTATATCAATTTCCAGAGGCACATGCATTTGCCTTTGGAGTAACCGCCTATCAAATGTCATGGCTGAAACACTACTATCCACTTGAATTTTTTATCGGCCTTTTCAACAACCAACCAATGGGTTTTTACAACGTCGAAACATTAAAAGAAGATGCCGTTCGGCATAAAGTTAAAGTGCTAGGACCCGATGTAAATCTAAGCGGAGAGAAATCCCATGTAGAATCCGGAGCATTACGTATGGGTCTGACGCATGTAAGAAAGATAAGTACGGCAACAGCATCATCTATCCTCAAAGAGCGTTCAGCAACCTCGGGAAAAGGGCCGTTCATTTCTTTAGCGGATTTCATCTCTAGAACTGGCATCCCCCTAGAAATTGTAAATTCTCTATCAGCGGCCGGAGCATTAGATAGTTTCGACGATTTGATAATTAATACAAATGAGATATCTCACTCTGACGGTAATTCCAATGCCAAAACTGTTGATCGCCGACTATTGCGCTGGGAGTCAGGTTTACGACATAGAAGGCGCGGTGAAAAAAAAGATGGATCTCGCCAACTTGCACTGGAGATGCCCATTGAACAAGATATGGTGACCCTGCCAAAGGAAAATGAATGGGAGCGAATGATTGGAGAGTACGCCACTATTGGCATGTATCCCGAAGGTCATTTAATGGCAAAAATTAGGTCGCAGTTACCGGCAAAAGTCGCAAAAAGCAATGAGGTGAGGAACTATGCAAACGGCGAACAAATTTCTGTCGCTGGTCTTGTAATCCGACGTCAAAGACCAAGCAGTAAAACTATATTCTTAACTTTGGAAGATGAATTTGGGCATTCACCTTTACTTATTTGGGCCAGAGATTACAAACGCTTAAAGCCTCTAATCAAACAGTCGCTGATATTAGCTAGAGGTAGCGTCTCACGCAGAGAAGGTACGATGAATATCATCGTTCAAACGATAATACCTATCCCAAAATCAATCCCGCATTTCGATTCTCACGACTGGAGCTAGGATTTAAAGTCTTTGAGAATCGGCTTTAAGTATTGAAGAAATTAGCGTAGATAGGTGGGACAACAGGCTCTAGGCCTGTAAACATCCCGAGATAGGGTTACAATCTCGCCGTTACCGGGATTTATTCACCTAACAAATTATTCGGAGAAATCGTATGACTATCGACGTCGCAACCGGCATTGCCCAAATACTGAAAGCAGAAGACGTAGCTTGGGTTTCCACTTTCCCTGTCAGCAAGGTAAACAATGCATTCGGCAGAGAGGGTTTAAAACTGTTAATGATGCGGGACGATCGATACGCTGTTGCAGTTGCTGATGCTTACTCGAGAATCAACAACGGTAACAAAATAGGAGTATGTACTTTTTCTGGCGGTATCAACGCAGCTGGAGCGCAAGTAGCTTACTCAGGCATTGCCCAAGCATACGAAGACGGATCACCCGTCCTATGCATCGTGGATGCTGTCCCATCAGGATCTACCGAAAACACCCGCTTCGACCAAAATGCCAGTCTAGAAGGGGTCGCCAAATGGTACGGATACATCGATCAGCCAGAAAGAGTACCCGAGTTCATGCGCAGGGCATTCACCATGTTACGATCCGGCCGCCCAGGTCCAGTAGTACTAGGTATCCCAAATGCCTCTGCGACCTACGACGAGACACAAGATCCCTACATATCTCCAAAAGGATGGCGGAGTCTCCCGGACCCTGTTGATGTAAAAATAGCTGCCGACGCACTTAATTCATCAAATAACCCACTGCTCTTTGTAGGTGAGGGTGTACTTTACTCGGATGCTACGGAAGAGCTGAAAGCCTTTGCAGAAAAAGCCAACCTACCGGTAGTTACAACGTTAAAGGCAAAAGGAGCTTTCCCAGAAAACCATCCCCTGTCAGTAGGTGTCCGTGGCGATCATGTCCTGAAATACATGAACGATGCCGATCTCATTTTCGCTGTCGGCGCAAGCATATCTCCAGGACGTTTCGGACACGGTATACCAGACGCCACGAACAAAAAAATTATCCAATGCAATATTGACGAATACGATATCAACCGCATGTACCCGACTACCCATGCCGTGATTGGTGACGCCAAGGCAACTCTACAGTCTCTGGTTAAGGAATTAGGAAATGGCTCCAGCGAGAAAAAGGAACAAATAGAGAAGGAAATCGCATCCACTACAGAACAGGCAATGGCTCAATATCACGAGGTGTATACCTCTAACGCTAAACCGATAAATCCATATCGTGTATACGGAGACCTGATGAAGGTTCTTGATCGAAACAATTCATTTGTTACGCATGAATCTGGAAACACACGAGACCAACTCAGTACCGTTTACGAAACACTTATCCCAAGAGGATTTCTAGGATGGGGTAACGTATCGTCGCTGGGATTCAGCTTCCCTGCCGTGACGGCCGCAAAACTGGCCCATCCCGACCGGCAATGTGTGGCTGTAATCGGAGATGCAGCCCTCAGCTACATGCTAGGCAATTTCGAAGTACTCACTAGGCTTCAAATAGGTCTAACAATAGTTCATATCAATAACGGTGGTTTCTCAGGCTACGGTCCTGGATTCTGGGGCGAGGGACACGACCCTTTCACATTTGATGTACTTGGGCCAGAGGCAATAAACATGTCCGCCGCAATAAAGGAAATTGGATGGCAAACAGAGCGAGTGACCGAACCTTCAGAGGTAGCACCTGCGTTAGAGAGAGCTTTAGCTGCTAATGAATCCAATCAGTCTGCATACATCGAAGTAATCGCCAGTCAGTACCCGCTGTACGGCGACTGGGCTGGTTAGTCGGATAAAACATCGCTTGATCTCAACCACTAAATTCCACTAGCCTCATTCAATAAGCTCTATTTATGTAGAGTGTGGGCTAGTGGAATTTAAATTAAATCGGTCAGAATTCTCCGGGAACCCAACCCCTTGCCCATTCCTTCCAATATTCTCGTCCAATGTCTCCAGGCTCCTGAAATCTAGGTATTCCGTACGGATAGAAATCCATTAAAACACCCGAACCCAGGCTAATTGCATCAACCGTGACCTCATGTGGTTTGGAAGCCAGCATCAAATTGATGGATTCACAATTTTGAACCGCCATATGAATACCATTTAAGGTAACGGTAGGCGTTTGGCCCTTCCTAATAGCCTGCAAAAGCACACTTGCATCACGATCATCCCGCACTGGAATTCGAACCGTGAAATCACTAGGCGTAGTTTTTAATTGCAACGCCATGGCAGGCCAACCAGAAGAAAGACAGGGGTTTCCTCTAGTACGGATTTCCCGTTCAATCTTTACCCCAGAATTATCCGATATTACAGCCGGGCCAATCAATGTCATCATCCCAGCAAAACCAGCGCTCAACGCTATACTCCCGTCCACCTGTAAATACTCAGGCCTTGCGGTCGCACGTGATAGCCGTCTGTATACCCCACGTACCTTTGTCTCCGGGTGGTAGGTAACACGGTTAATCGTCAATATGACCATGCCATCATCCGTTTGCCCTTCGGCCTCATACGATGTGACAACCACATGATCAGGATCCACAACTAAACGGCTTATTATCAAAATGGCTGCGAAAATAAAAAAGCCACCAAGAACAATGGCAAGACCGGTTAGGAACGGATAACGTGACACTACCCTAATCAAAAGTAATAGGACTCCAAAAGATGGTAGATAATCCACCTTTTTTCTTAGTAAGTAAAACCACTGCGAATCCAAGTGCTAGTCATAATAATAATATTCTGATCTCATAAAGTTAGACAGACCAACTGAAGTTAAAATGATTTTCGACTACAAAAGCTCTAACAAAACTCCATAACGAAAAGCGAGCTAATAATGGTGAACAGTTACAGTCATACCAGTTTCACTGTAAGCAATATTGAAAAGTCCATAGCTTTTTACGTTGATCAACTCGGGCTCACATTAACTAGACGATGGGAACGTAAGGGTCCTGAAATACAGGCTCTCACAGGTGTCACAGACGCACGATTATCGATGGCCTTAGTGGAATGTGGGGATTTCAAACTTGAGTTGATCCAGTACGTTGATGGTGCTGGTGAAATTTTGAATCCCGTAATAAACAATGTTGGAGCAGCGCATATTGCGTTCCAAGTGAATGATGTAGACGCATTCTGCAAACGTCTAGTTGAAAATGGCGTGAGCCTTTACGGCACCCCTTCAACACTTCCACCCCCAAGAGTCAGAGGAGTCTATCTCAGTGACCCCGACGGTATAACTATAGAGCTTTCTGAACCACGCATCGACTAATAGATTTATAGCTATTGAGCAGTGAATCCACCGTCGACCACAAGTTCTGAACCAGTGACCCACGATGATTCATCAGAGGCAAGGTAAAGAGCTGCGTGAGCGATATCTTCTGGCTGCCCTACCCTACCGATAGGATACTTCTCACCTGCCTTTTTTTTAGCAACGGGATCCGACATAGTAGCCGCAGTCAGGTCCGTATCCACTCCGCCCGGATGTATCGAATTAGCCCGGATACCATATTCACCCAACTGAACGGCGAGATACTTTGTGAAGATCCTTACAGCCCCTTTTGATCCAGCGTAACCCGCGTTAGCAGACATTCCCACGAGGCCCGATATCGAAGACATGTTAACAATTGAGCCGCCGCGTTGCGTTTTCATTGTTCCAACTACTGATTTCGCACCCAAAAATACTCCAGTGGCATTCACGGCCATAATGTCTTCCCAATCACGCAATGTAACCTCATCAAATGAACTGCGAATCCTCTGTATGCCTGCGTTGTTAACCAACACATCTATCCGCCCGTGCGTATCTAAAGTAACTCGGACTGCGTTTTCCCATTGTCCTGGGTCAGTGACATCTAAAGGCACACATGTAGCACTACCACCGTCTCGTTGAATTCTCTCCGCTGTTTCATTGCATAGCTCATTAAGCACGTCTCCCAAAACCACACAGCAGCCTTCCCTAGCAAACAGAGCAGCAGTCGCAGCACCAATGCCCTTGGCGGCGCCGGAGATGAGCGCAACCTTGCCTTTAAGCCTCATATCATCAAGCCTTTATGAGAACAACCAACATTTCTCATTGGGTAAGTTGACGTAATTTCGGGTCGAGTTCATCCCGCAACCAGTCGCCCAAAAAGTTGAACGCCAGCACCGTCAACAATATGGCAATACCAGGGAAAAACGCCATCCACCACCCGGTCGTAAGATAGTTTCTGCCGTCGGAGATCATAGCTCCCCACGTAGGTGTAGGCCCAGGAACTCCAACACCGAGAAATGTGAGTATTGACTCGGTAAGAATTACCGTGCCAACTGTCAACGTTGCAATTACCAAAAATGTAGAAAACACTCCAGGCAGAATATGTTTATACATAATCCTCACATTAGACGCGCCGGAGGACCTTGCGAACGCCACATAATCCGTAGTCTTAAGTTGCAGTGTTTCTGCTCGAATTTGACGCGCAAACCCTGTCCAAAAAAACATTACTAAAAGCACTACAACAATGTTTAAAGAATTACCAAGAATCACAGCGACTACAAGAGCAACCAAGATGAATGGTACGGCCAAAGTAATATCAACCAAGCGCATAAGCGCTTCATCTACATTCCCGCCAAAATAACCCGACATGATGCCTATGATGGTGCCCATTGCTCCGCTTAAGACCAAAACCACTACCCCCACAAGAAGAGAAATCCGCGTCCCATATATGATTCGAGCGAGCACATCACGACCAAGATGATCTGTACCAAGGATGAATTTCGAGCTGCCCGTCGATTGCCACATCGGGGCGATCTCATTATCGTCAAGACTGCCAGCCCGCTCCGGATCATGCGAGGTAAGATTTTGAGCAAATATCGCAGAAAACAAAAGCACTAAGATGATCAATACAGGTATAACCGGATATCGTCGAAACCACCTGTAACCTGCTCTAAGTCGACTAATAGATTCACCGTTTACTATCGTTGTTGATTCAGTAGTCAGAGTAATACAACCTCGCTAATTGAGTCTGATACGCGGGTCGACCAAAGCGTAGAGCACATCTGTCAAGAGATTAACACTCAGGTAAATGACTGTGACGAGGAGTACAACCCCGGTCAAAACTGGAAAATCATTGTTATATACCGCCTGTACTGCGAGTCTACCCAGCCCAGGCCAAGAAAACACCGTTTCTGTAATCACCGTACCTGTCATAAGCCCACCAAGGAGCAATCCGGAAAACGTCAAAGGAGCGATAATTGCATTCTTTAGTGCATGTTTCCAAATAATCCAATTATTGCCAACTCCTTTCGCACGAGCCAACTTGATGTATTCGGAGTCAAGAACTTCAAGCATCGCCGAACGGGTCAGGCGCAGCATTCCAGATGCAGCACCCCACCCTAGAGTCACCGCTGGAAGTACATAATGCGTCCAGTCTCCCTTCCTACCAGACGGTAACCAATTAAGCATTACAGCAAATAATAAAACCATCATCACACCGAGCCAATATGGCGGCAGAGCCTGACCAAGAAGTGCCCAGCTTCGTCCCACGTAATCAAAAATAGTACCGCGTTTAATCGCTGACATAACACCAAGGGGCAGCCCCACAACAATAGCGATAACAAAGGAACCCACAGTCAATTGAAGTGTCGCAGGAATCCGTTCCTGTATGACAAGGCGTGCGTTCACGTGGTCTCGGAGTGAGGTTCCGAAATCACCTCGTAACGCGTTTCCAACCCAAATGCCGTATTGGACTATGAATGGTTTATCCAGCCCATATTCCTCACCCCAGAGATCCCAGTCTTCCTGAGAGGTGTACTCCGTAAGAAAAATATGTCGGGGATCACCAGCGGCTCGGGACAATCCAAACACGACGAGACTCGTCACAAAAAGAACTATTACGGAATACGCTAAGCGACGTGCTATGTACTTGCCCAATTAACATCGCTCCTGAGTTATGTCGTCAAATTGGAGAAACCCTGATCATGATCGCAAATTCTAAGCACTGATTGATAAGAGTCAATCGGCACAGGAATTTAGTTCGAAGAAACGTTCACACATCTGGGGCGCTGCCACGGTATTCCGTAAACAGCGCCCCAGACGGATAACTTACTTCTTCATTTTCACAGTTTCAGGAGAGTTGAACATTCCCCAGGCCTGCTGGTGAGGTTTCCAGTCCGCTACCTCAGGACGGACAGTCCAAGTAGGCTGCAATGTAACCGTAGAGGCCATTAGCTGCCAGTGACTCAGATAATCCTGCATCTTGAGGTTGTTCTGAATACGTTGCTCAAGGTCCGTCTCAGTTTCATTTGCGTACCGTAACTGACCGATCTCTTCGGGTAATTCAACTCCGTGGTTGAAACCACCTGTGGGTACGAGGGTCCCACCTTTAGGCTGGTCAATCGTAAGGAAGAACGTGTGGTGGGCAAACGGTATGTCGATCGACCTTGCAACAAGTGTCGGACGTCGAGCAGCATAAACGGTCTTCTCTATGGAAGCGTTTACTCCAATGTCCTGCCACATCTGCGCTATAGCCTCGAAAGCTTCAGGGTCAACAGCGGCAGTGTTGTCAGGTGAAACCCAGAAATCCATCGAAAAACCATCTGGAACTCCGGCTTCGGCCAATAACTTCTTGGCTCCCTCAACATCATACTCAACCTTCCACTCAGGATTGAACCTTTCATGGTCAGGCATAACGTCCGTGTAGGTGTACGTGCTACCACCTAATCCGTTGAAAACGTTTCGCGTAAGCGATTCACGATCGATCGCCATGGATAACGCCCAGCGAACTTTTCGTGCATTCTCCATGCTTTCGTCATCATCGGGGTTACCGATCCACGGGTGATCGGCATCTGCCTTAAGGCCTTCTCTTGGGAAGATTTCCTTTGGAGGGTCATCAAACCCATAGGACGTCCTAGCCCAGAAGTTTCCGGCGAAATACACGGTTTGTGGCTGATACTTACCTACCGGCTGCAGCCAACTGCCGTCTATAGCGTCATTCGTAGGGCCAGTGAACTTCAATGGCAGGTTAGCCATATGAACCTCACCAGTCTTAAGCGCAGCGACTTTTGCATTCGCCTCGGCTATCTGAACTACACGAAGTTCGTCGATCATGTTCGGCTTTGCCCGATAGTTGTCTGGCACCGGCGCAGCAACGACTTCTTCTTCTGAAGTCCAACTGGTGATATGGAAAGGCCCAGAACCACAGAAGGTGGTAAGGTCTTTGTCCCCTCCAAGATCAGCAAGTTTCTTGCTCACAATGGGAATACTACCGCCACCGTGGTTACCGATGGCCATCATCCAATCAGAAGGAAGTTTGCCTGGTACAAGGGTTACCACCGCGGTTCTGTCATCAGTCGCTTCCCAAGATTCCATCCATGTTTTAAGTCCAGGGCCACGAGTACTCTTCGTTCCCTCTTTCATACTCTCTGTGAATGAGTAGACGATGTCATGGGCATCAACCATTCCGCCACCTTCATCACAGTTCCATTTAGCATCATCCCGGATGGTGAAAGTGATCTTGTTGCCAGGGCGATCCAGCGTCCACTCAGTCGCAAGTCCATCACCACCACCTTCTCCGAAAGTGGGAGGAGCAGAATAGTCAGCCCGCAACAGGAAGTCGTACATTCCCCAATCCTGCAATCCGAATGCGGAATGCGCACCACCCGTGATGACAGATGGTCGGAAAGCTCGGGGTCCGATCAAATCATTTGCCACTATCAGCGTGCCCCCACCTTCTTTAGGCGGAACAGCCGTCGGCGGTGCTTTGGTCGGCTCGGCCTTAGCGGCTGCCGCAGGAGCTTTATCAGCAGCAGGAGCAGCAGGAGCAGCGGCCTCTTCCTCATCATCTGAACCACAAGCGACGGCTGTTATTGCTAACAGTCCGACAAGCAGACCCATGATGACTACAGCCCCAAATTTCTTTGGAACATCAAAGTTCAATTTCAACATCAAAATATCCTTAGAGTTATAAAAAACTTACAGATTCAACCGAAGTAGACGCGAAGATGTAACGCGAACTGCGGCTAACTAAGCAAGCGTATGTGTTGCCATATTGATTCAGCATAGGCTTTGACATACCGATATCGAATAAATATTGCGAAACCTTATATGTATCCTTACCAATCGGACCCACTCAACCCCCTACCTTCAAAGCTCTGAACCGTTAAAAGTTGGCTATTGATGCTCTGAAGCCATGTCAAAGGTATCAAGCAGAAATACACAATTCGCAATAAGGGATTAGAAGTAAGAATTTCACTTATTGCTTTGTTCCATAAAGATAATGTACCGCTTACATGAAAAAGGACTTAACCATGCTCGCTGACTCTCATGTACACGTTTTCCCTGACTTGGGTCAGGCAAATGGATACGACTCGGTGAGTGAACACATGGCTTTTGCCAGAAGTCTTATGTTTCACCGATCAGTTGGGCGTCGATTAAGTGACAATTCACTCGTGGTTGGCCGAGAATGGCATCAAGGAGAAAATCCTGAAGACTTGGATTTCAGGGGCGGAAATTACGGGAAGTTCTTATGGACCGTCGACGGCATTGAATATGCACGTTATTACCTGCCACCAACAGCCCGTAATCTGGACTCGCCACCGGAACAGATCATCGCACAGATGGACTATTTGGGAGTTAATAAAGGCGTTATATCAGGAGGACACACGTATGGCAGGCTCAACAATTATCTGGGCGAAGTAGCAGGACGCTTTCCGGAGCGTTTATTGGCTCTGGCATCCATCAAAGAATGGAAAGCCGATGACCCTGCGGTCCACGATGAATTAATAACCGCAATCAAGGATAACGGTCTACACGGTTTGTTTTTCGATACAGCCAGTATTCATCGAGAGGGTCGGCATGAATTATCAGACAACCGGGTTTTTGACGGCTTCTGGAGCGTAGTGCAGGAGCTAGGAATACCTGTCTTCTGGAACATCACTTCGGAATCACCCGACCTCGACAGTTGGATGAAAGAACACGCCGCATTTAGCAAATGGGTTGACCGATACCCAGATATCGCATGTGTTTATACCCACGGAATACCTCTTTACCGTTTCTGGTCCGGGGGCAAACTGTCAATCCCACCTGAAATCTGGGATGCTCTTCAAGCGCCTAATGTATACACGGAAATCTTGATCCCTATATTAATGGGTGGACTTTGGGATTATCCATATACAGAGGCAAGAACACTCATCCGCGAATACTACAACCGATTGGGTATGGATAAATTGGTTTGGGGGTCGGACATGCCCAACGTTGAGAGACACTGCACTTATGCTCAATCGCTCGAGTATCTGACTAAGTACTGTAATTTCATTCCTGCATCCGGCTTGGACCGAATCTGCGGGGAAAACGTACTTTCCTTGTTCTCAACATAAAAAAGTAAGGTAGCCTCAGCCCAATTCATATGCTGATAATTGATAAAAAATCAAATCCTTACTATCACGTTTTACCTGTACTGATCTGTTTTTTATAAGAAAGGTTGATGAAAATGGAATCTCGCACAGGCTCAGCGATTTTCGACCGCCTCGGTGTCAGCCGAGTAATTAACGCCCGTGGCTGGATAACCGCTGTAGGCGGAAGCATCATGCCTCAAGAAGTAGTTGACGCTATGGTCGAAGCGACCGATAGTTACGTAGACCTAGGAGAACTGAATGAAGCTGCTGGGAATGCAGTTTCAGGTTATACAGGAGCCGAGTCGGGACTAGTCGTCGCAGGCGCAGGCGCTGGATTACTCCTCCAAGCTGCCGCTTGTATTACAGGCGTCGATCAAAACCTTATCGACCAGCTACCAGATACCGACGGTATACCTAACGAAATTCTTATCTACAAAGACCACCTAACTAACTACACTCGATGTTACAGAGGAGCAGGCGCCAAAGTAGTCACATACGGTGATGAAGCTGGAACTCCCCATAAACAACTCGAGGCTGCGCTCGGACCTAAGACCGCGGCACTGGCATACGTCTTTCATCCTTGGAATTCATGTCCGTTGACACTTGAGCAAGCAGTGGACATAGCGCACGCACGAAACATACCTGTGATCGTTGATGCCGCGGTGATGTTGCCCCCGGTAAGCAGTCTCACCTCCTATATAAAACAAGGTGCTGACCTAGTCACATTTTCAGGTGGCAAGGGATTGCGCGGACCGCAGTCAACAGGAATTTTGTGTGGCAGAGCTGACCTGATAAAAGCAGCGCAATTAAACATGTCCCCAAATCATGGGATAGGCAGACCGGCCAAGGTATGTAAAGAAGAAATCGCAGGCCTAATAGCTGCTCTCGACCTATTTGTGAAAACAGATCATGAAGCTGAATGGGCATCGTGGCGAACAAGTTCAGAAGTCATTGCCTCTTCGATAAGAGATATAGCAGGCCTTAAAGTCAAGATCGAAGACAACGATCCGAACCGGCAAGGACCCGCAGTCGCAATTTACTTCAACGACAACTGGAACAGGGCAGATGCAGAAACTATCATGCAACGCCTTGCAGCAAGAAAGCCATCGATAAGAGTTGGCTCGGGGAATTACGCGGGCGAAATATTCATAACCCCGGTTACGTTAAAAGACGGTGAGGAATATATCGTTGCCCGTGCTCTCCGCGAAGATCTTCTAAGTTGATTGAAACCAGTCAAAAATATACAAAAGTCCAATCAATCCAACTGAGGTAATTTCAGATCTATTCTGTCTGACCACGTTTAGCCCAGTTAGAGTTTTCGAACATGTTCAGACCCGGATCGGCTATAACATTCGCTGATGTGTAATCAGGAGGATTTCCTCTAATAAAATCCTCATCGAGTTCTATTCCCCAGCCAGGTTTATCCGGAACAGGAAAGTAACCATCTACGACCTCGGGGTACCCAACACCGGCTTTTTTCACGTGCGGATCAGCAAAATCATTAAAGTGCTCAAGGATTTTAGCGTTACGAAGAGTAAGGCAAAGATGCAGAGCCGCCATCGTCGAAACGATTCCTCCCACGTTATGTGGAGCAACCATAATTGAATAAGCTTCAGCCGTCGATGCAATTTTCTTTGTCTCGAAAATCCCACCAGATTGAGTAATATCCGGCTGTAATACATCAACCGTCTGAGCACCCCACACTTCTCGAAACTCTGGTGCCCCATACAAGCGCTCTCCAGTAGCTATTGGCAAGGAAGTGTGCTGTCTAACTGATTGCAGGGCCGGGAGATCACCAGGACGGACAGGCTCCTCAATCCACCCAATATTGTATTTTTCAATGTGCCGGGCTATTTCTCGGGCTTGCATTGGAGCAAACCTACCGTGCATTTCGATCATGATTTGAGCTCGAGTTCCAGCCACCGACGCAACAGCTTCTATCAAATCGATCGATCTATAAAACTCCGGCCTTTCGAGTTCCATATCCCCGTTGCCAAAAGGATCAAATTTCATTCCCAGATAACCGCGATCGACAACTTTTCTTGCCGCCTGAGCGAAGCTTTCGGCGGTACGTTCGACCGTGTACCAACCATTAGCGTAAGCCGGAATACGATCCTGAACTTGACCCCCGAGCAGTTTGTACACGGGCTCCCCACATGACTTCCCAATAATGTCCCAAAAAGCCAATTCAACCAACGCCAAGCCGGTGTATACAACCTCACCGGGTTTACCAAAATCCAGCAGGGTCATCCGACGATAAAGGGCTTCGATATCAAAAGGGTCATGCCCTATGAAATGCCTCTCAACATCTTTCAGGTACTCAGTTACGGTATGCGTTTTGCCGAGGACACGAGCCTCACCGACACCAGTGATGCCTTCATCCGTTTCAATAATGCAATAGGTCAGGTTCCGCCAAGGAGTACCCAAAACCAATGTTCGAAATCCGGTAGTTTTCATACTTATCTCGCCATTTAAATTTTTGTTTGTAGCTGAACCAACGACATCATTGAAAAATCTATTAATTCATCCAATAGAACGTACCTATAATACTGGAACCGTGGACTGCTCTATCAGTGGAAATCACCCATTACAGACGATCAATTTCAAATAACCCTAGTTCTAATAGAACAAATACCCTAAACGCCATTGATCACGATGAATCATTCGCCACTAGTCCTGATACTTTCAATCAACTCATAACAAACAGCTACCGACTGTTGAGGATCGTCACCCTGACATAACAAAATCATATTTCCAAAGATCACAAAATCACCATAGTTGGGTTTTCGTTTACCACTCCAAGCTGCCAAATCAGCAGCGCCACCGCTGGCCATACGTGATCGATTTTTCACTCCTTCCTTCCACGTTGTAGTTTCCTTATCAACATTTGCGTCATCTCCAGAAACTTCTTCCGCGAGTACAGTACCGAACTCAATAGCTTCCTGGTGACTGCTATAAAACCTCGCTTCAATATCCTTAGGGCCCGTGACACCCTTTATGAATCCATACCAAGCGTCGATACCCCCAGGCAGATCAGTCACGTCATATTGCTTCGAGGTCTTCATTCCGGCAGATCTCAAAATTTCAACAGTGAATATCTGATCACTATCAATCACTCGTTCAAGTGGTATATCTGCTTCTTCACTAGCACATGCGGTCGTTGTTAAAACAAAACAACCGATCAATACAACAAGCAAAAAATATCGGAAATGTTGAGTCAAACGCATCTCACCTATTTCAAAATTCATCGTTTTGATTAATCGCAGGGCGCGGATCTACCATATGATCAACAATGAAACGAGAACAAAACGGCGCATAAATTTCAAGCCCGTTATTCCCTAGTATGTATTCTCCGACGCTAATCAGAATAGGTAGAGAACTTCAACTCCTGTTGCGTACGGACATCAATCAGGACACTCTTACCTTCATCAAAATTGATCTGGCGCGCTTTTGTCAGGGCAGCAGAAATTTCTTTAGGATCAGTAATCTTAATTCCCACGCCGCCCAATGCTTCAGAAACCCCGGCGTAATCACCTGTCATGTTTCCAGCACCAAACTCTCCCATGGCAGTCGGCAGCGAACGGTTATAGCCACCCATTGTCCCATTGTTCAAAAGAATGGTCGTAATAGGTGTGCCATTACGGTTTGATGTTTCCAAGTCTAAGCCCGACATACCAAACGCTGCATCACCCATGAAGTTCACACAGAATTTACTGGGATCCGCGATTTTTGCGCCGATCATCAAAGGAATTCCATAACCGAGATGAGTGCTCTTACCCCATCCGATATAACTGTGAGGAACAGTAGCCACATAAAACGGCATAACCTGATCACGCGGATGCCCTGCATCATGAGTGAAGATGGTGGTTTCATGATCTACCGTCTTATTAATCTCGTTTACAAGACGGTAAGGATTGATCGGTGACATGTCAGAATTTAGTAAGTTAGACCATTCCTCAAGCCATTCTTTTTTCACCTCGGCAACGGCTTCACGGGTCGATGTTTCTTTCATGCGCCCCTCTTCACCGATTTGACCTTTAACCTCATCTACCATCATGCATAGTGTCTTACGTGCATCCCCAACGAGACCGATATCCGTTGGATATTCCTTATTGATGTCCTCAGAATTGTTAGAAGAATGAATCAAGGTCTTACCATCCGGAACGTCAATCCCATAATTGGTCTTCGAAAGACTGGCCCCAATAGCAAACAATACGTCACTTGCTTTAATCCATTCCCAAACTGGCTTGGGTGCTGTACGGTTGGCAGCGCCTAAAGAAAGAGCGTGGCGTTCATCAATAGCGGACTTTCCGGGCATAGTCGTTAGAACTGGAATTTGCGTAAGCTCAGCTAACTCCGTGAGTTTGTCTGACGCACCCGAGTAAAGGACTCCCTGACCTGCCCATATGACCGGCCGTTTAGCTGATAAAAGCTTTTTCACGGCGTCACGAAGTTCGGTCTTTGAGGGGGCAGCGATATATGCCTCAGGTGATCCATACTCCGATAGATTCGTAACTTCACCACCCATGACATCCCGTTGCATTTCAAGAAGCACAGGGCCGGGACGTCCATTTTTCAGAGACGAAATAGCTTGACGCATAAGACTCGGAATCCGTTCGGTTTTGTTAATAGATCCGGTCCACTTCATAATGTTTTTGTAGTTTTCAGGAGCCGAAAAATTGGGAAGTACGTCGGTCTTATCTGTACCCGGGCCATCGGGAAGAAAAATGATCGGAACGCTATCAGCCCAGGCTTGAGCGAAACCACCAAAAGCATTCTCCGCCCCAGGTCCTCCCTGGCAGGCAAATACACCGTATTTACCTTTTTCCGCCATCAAGCGAGAAAAGCCGTCGGCAGCCATGATTCCACCACGCTCCTGACGGAACACTATTGGTCTGATCCCCTGTTTAGCTACGGCTTCAATAAGAGGATTTGCAGGAAAGCATGCAAGCCAATCAAAGCCTTCCTGTTTCAAAATTTTCGCAATAGCGTCGTAACCGTTCATCCAAGAAATCTCCATACACTTAAACGAGTTGGGTGCCTGAGGCAAAATCACCGATCACATTGATGATTCGGCGAAAAGCGTTAATCAAACATCGCCAGTGTAATCCGTGACTGGCATCCATGCAATTTAGTTTGCCCTGAGGTTACCGCATTGAAAAAGACCCAGAATCCCGTTTGAAAACTACTAGGTCACGACAGGTGGTAATTAGTTACAGTCTATGCATCCAAATCATCAATAACGGCGGTTATGAACTTAGATAGAACGTGCCACCCCGTCACATAATTCCGCTGACCCGATCCAAATCACCCTGGAGACTGATCAATATGCCTGATCTCAACTCAACCCTAACAGAACAGTCTGTGGGCACTGCCCACATCAAAGTTGTTGGTGTCGGGGGGGGTGGCCAAAATGCAGTCAACCGAATGTTCAGGGAACGTGTGCCAGAAGTCGAGTACATATCCGTGAATACAGACTCGCAAGCACTCGACTCAGCCTCCGTACCGGTCAAGCTACGCGTCGGTGATCAAACAGCTCGCGGTCTGGGTGTAGGTGGAGATCCTTCAAAAGGTCGTCAATGTCATGAAGAAGACCGCAACGAGATTCGGGAAGTTCTTCAAGGAGCTGATCTGGTTTTCGTGGCTGCTGGGATGGGAGGTGGCACCGGCACGGGAGGCGCTCCAGTAGTAGCTGAAGTAGCGCAAGAACTGGGTGCACTAACTGTCGGTGTGGTAACCAAGCCATTCGCCTTTGAAGGCGCAGTCCGTATGAAAAAAGCGTTGGAAGGCATCGAAGCTCTAAAGCAAAACGTCGACACAATCATAGTTATCCCAAATGATCGTCTTCTTGCTGTTTCTGACGAACAACTCACGATGGATCTTGCATTCAAAATGGCAGATGATGTATTGAAGCAAGGCATCCAGTCAATAGCCGAACTGATCCTATTGCCAGGAGATATCAACCTCGATTTCGCCGATGTGTGCGCGGTTATGGACCACGCTGGATCGGCTTGGATGGCAATCGGAAAAGGCACAGGAGAAAACCGGGCCATCGAAGCTGCAGAAGAGGCGATCAATTCCCCTTTACTAGAAGTAGAAATCACCGGAGCTAAGGGTGTAATTTTCAATGTTACCGGCGGAACAGACCTGACACTGGACGAGGTGCAGCGTGCCGCTGAAGTGATTGCTGGGACTGTTCACCCTGATGCGAACATAATATTTGGGACGGTGACCGATCCGAGGATGGAAAACGAGGTAAAACTCACCATTATCGCTACTGGATTCCCTGTCGCCATTGAGAATGAAGTTAAAGGTGAATCCATGGCCCGAGAGGCCATTGAAAATCCAGGATCCATGGCGATTCCGCCATTCCTTCGTCACCACCCGACAGCACGTGTACGTTATCGACATGGTGGTATGTACCGGGAATCACAGGCAGCAGAAGAAATCCCTGTACTAGCTGGCGATTAGCGTTTTAGGATCAGAAATCACGAGTTAAAGAGCCTGAAATCGATGGCTCAATAACTGCTCCGAAACATTCACAACGCGATATCCCGATGGGTCATCTCCAAGCGGTAATCCGAGTGCGCTCGTGACCACAACATCAAGTCCATTGTCACTTGCTTGATGATTGCGATGCCAGTGACCTGCAAAAACTGTTTTAACATTTGCCTCGCGCAGCAGATTCACCACCGGTAAGCGTCGCTCGATTGGGACAGTCCAATACCCTGAACGCTGATTCGACGGACTTGGAGCCCAATCGAAATCGACATCAGGTTCTTGAGCGTTATTTAAAAACAAAGGATGATGCATGAATACAACAACATGCTCAGATTCAGACGTATCACGCGAAAGCAACGTATCACCCAGAAAGTCCATCTGTGTTTTGTGCTCATCCAGTAAATTTTGTGGTTGGTCGAGTAAAACCGAATTAAGAACAATAAAGGTCGACCCAGCGTGATCAAACGCGTAGTAATCATCGCCAAACTCCGACCGGTACATATCAACTGACTCACGGTCAGGAATCAAATTATTAACCCCAATATCGTGGTTTCCAGCTACCCAGTGAACAGGTACCTTCGCGCCGTATTCACCTAACGTCTCACGAATGAGTGTGATCTGATCGTCATCACCAGCGGTATCGACCATATCGCCACAAACAACAACAAATGCAGGATCAATTTTCTGAAATTGCCTTAGAGCTGTCTCAAGGTTTTTGCGTTCCTGATCTACACCTTCCATCCCAGAAGCCCGAGCGAACATTCCCACTTGGGGATCAGCGATTTGAATAAAGTTAAATTTGGCCATAACTCTTTATTGAGGAAGAGCATCCAATGCTCTGTTAGCTAACGCGCTTGGACCCGCGTACCGCGTATCAGCCACGACATTAAATGCACATGCCAGATCCGATAGGCATTTCGATGGGGCTTGTACAACACGGTATCGAAATTTTGCAACACGTTTAGAAATACGCACAGCCAGCGGACCTGTTTTCGCTCGACTCGCTGCATTCCTCAAAGAAGCACCCATTTCAACTATGCCGACCATGGTTCGAAAATCACACTCGGAGCCGCCTTTGAGGTAGCACTGCAACGTCTTAGAAATATTATCCACCGCTTCGATGTATAGCGGTTCTTCCTCGTCGAACACACATACGAGGCCGGGTTTTGCTCCGAGCATCCATATACCCTCTTCTGTCAAAGCAGAACCTTCACCGCCAACCAAATCGGTGAATAATGATTCCCATTTTCCAAGATGCGAAGGTGTGAATGTCGGCATCAGTACTCCTCGTGTTCCCTCTACATTCTATTTGGGTAACTAGCTCTACGGTAATAAAATTTCGCATTTTCGTGAAAAGTCCTGCTTAGAAAATACGAGTTCACCATCATCAAAGAAAACACTGCAGTGAAGTTTAAATATTTTAACAATCAACTCACCACGCGGCGAAGAAAAAATACTCTAAAACATCATCGGACACCATGGTGCTCTAACTGTTGCAAACATGGCTTCAGCTAGTTCAATTGCTCCTTCCGTGTTCTCTTCTGCTCTGCCAGCGCGCTCAAGGTCCCTCAAGTTGGCCCCTCCTAGATAAATCGTAGCGAGAGTAGCGGACGGCAAGGTGATATCTGGAAACTTACGTGTAGATGTACATCTCGAACCATCTGGACCGCCAGAAAGTTCAAATCGACCCCCCCATTCTGGAATGAAGGAATCTTCAACTTCGAAAATCAAGGTGCCTGAAGTCAAATACGTGCGAGCTGATAGAGCCTCAGCAACATCAAGCAGCCGATACCAGACCGCGTCATAGGGCCTTCGTTCCAGTTGACGTAGATCTGCCAACATCCAAGGCAAACTATCATCCGAAGATGATCGCCAGGTACTCAATCTATCGTATAAATCTATGTTGAGAAGGTGTTTCCACAAAGCTGCATGTGATGCGGGGCTACTGTGAATGATCATGTCAGCATTGACGACACCATGAGGGTTCGTAATCTGTCCATCAGAGGGGGACTTTAAGTAATAAATCGCAAATCCGAGTGCAGTCTTATTTTCCTCGTAAACGACAAACCACGGTTTACCCCATCCACTTTTTTCACTGAATCCAGCCATCATGCGATCCCAATGATTATCGTCGCATCTAGGAAAACCTGAATGCATTTCTGCAGCGGACTCCCATACTTGAGGAAACACTTTACGAGCTTCGCTAATATCGACATATCTCAAGTTGCCAGAGATTTCCGGGCAACTCGATAAACCGGCTTTTCGAGTGTCAATATTAAACACCTGATGCTGGATTGACATCCCGTATCCAAAACGACCATAAATGTTGCTTTCCGATGCCCATAGGGAAGCCACTGGCTGCCCTATGTCTCGTTCACGTTCCAGCAGCCGTTTCATCATATTAGTGAGCAAGCCCTGTCGACGATGAGTCGCGGCGACTGTGACGGCTGTTATGCCAGCGTTCCCAATGGTCCTGCCACCCGGAACGATTGACTCTAGTGGAAAAGCGCCAGAAGTGCCCACAATCTCACCATCATCAAATGCACAAATGGTCATTTCAGGGGTAAGAGTCCGTTTGTCGAGCTGAAATCGATCATGATTAGGTTCATAGTGCTCACCGAATCCTCGCTCGACAGCCACACCAAATCGTCGATGCTCCGCTGCGGTTATTTGTCGATATTCGATCGTCATAGTATGAGTAATTAATCCCCTGCCCTAGAAATAATGTGCACACCATGGATCAGAATCTGTATTGAACATCGCAGTAAGTTTCAAGAGTGATCCAGCCGTAGTCTCCTTAATGCGCCCTGCCCCAAAAAGGGGCCCAGGACCAACCCCGCCAAGATACATTGCCGAAAGATCTGCAGGTGTCATAACCACATCAGGCCTATCAGTTGTTTTCTTTACCGAACACCGTGAATCATCGATTTCAATCACATATGTACCAGCGGACTCAGGTTGAGCATCTGATAGCAACCCGATTTTCAACATACCATCAGCGTTATAAGTCCTCGCCTCAAGAGCTTTAGGAATATCTAACAAGCGAACCCATAACGCGTCGTGCGATTTTCTAATCAAACGCCTTGGATTCGACAGCATCCACCAAAGGGAATCATCACTCGGACGGTTTATTGCTGTGATCTTTCCGACTAGATCAAAGTCCAATAAAAAACGCCAAATAGCGGCGTGGGCAGCGTCGGTAGTGGAAACCTGTTCAATTACTTCGAGAGTCCCCATGTCAGAATCACCCTGGCGACGCATGCGATACGAGACATAACCCGTTTGCTGACCGCCCTCTTCACAAACAGCAAAAAACAAAGGACTAGCGCCTTGACGTACCCGTTCTTCATCAAATAGCTGATAGCGCCAACGACGGCTACTGCGATCAACTGATCCAGACGTTTGACGATGCATACGTTCATATATCCCGGGCAATACCACACCAGCCTCATCAGCATCTATGAAAGTGATCTCTGTACTTCCATTACTAGCATCAGCGTTGGGAAAGTGAGAAAAGTCTCCAAATCTTGGATCAATTTCCCAATCGTAAGAATTAATTGAAAGCCCATAGTCGAAGCGCCCATACAAGTTCGACTGGGATGCCCAGAGTCCGCTGATAATATCGCCGCGTTCACGAGCAGCATGATGGATATAAGTCATCATGTTCGAAAACGCGCCCTGGCGTCGATGAGTAACTGATGTGGTCATGTAAGCAACGCCAGCCATCGGAACCGTTGCACCACCCGGAACAGTGAGCGAGTACGAATCAGCTCCACCCGTACCAATAATGCGATTCGATTTAGTATCCACGGCTGCAACCAGACGATCTAGCTCAGCACGGTCATTCCGAAGTCGAACGATATCGTCTGGGTGTACATGTTCGCCAAAACCATGGCGAACCGTCTTACGCCATTCGATGAAATTATCGTCTGTTACAGGGCGAAGTTCTATAGTCATTTAAAAATACGAGCACAAGCACTATATCTGCCGGACAACGTATGCTACGTGTTACATCAACGATGGCAAACAGCCAAACCAACAGTAAAAGGCACTTACCGAATGACCGCTCTTCTGGAAGACAAAATCATACTCGTTACTGGCGCGAGCTCAGGAATCGGACGTGAAGCTGCCATAATGATGGCTGAACATGGCGCAAAGATCGTCGCAGCAGCACGGCGAGAATCCGATTTATTTAAAACTGTAAACCAGATTGAAGCGAATGGATGTAGGGCGACTTACGTCGTGACGGACGTTACGCTGCCCGAACAGATTGAGCGGGCTGTCCAACACTCAGTAGCACACTTCGGCGGTCTTGATGCAGCATTCAATAACGCTGGGATTCTTGAACCTTCATCATCTCTACATGAGGTCGACGAAAAGACCTTCGACAACGTCATAAACACCAATTTGAAGGGCACTTTCCTGAGTATGAAATATGAGATCGGATACATGCTCGAAAATGGTGGCGGGTCAATCGTGAACGACTCCTCATATATGGGATTGCGAGGAGGTACAGGACGGCAAACAGCCTATACAGCAAGCAAGCACGGGTTATTAGGACTCACTAAATCAGCAGCCAGAGATTACGCACAAAAAGGTATTCGTATAAACGCCGTTTGCCCTGGTGTTATCGATACGACGATGATGCAAGGGATAGACAACAACGATACCAATATACGAGAGAAACTTGAGCGCTGGATCCCAATGAGCAGGTACGGAAAACCAAGCGAAGTGGCAAATGTTGTAGCGTTCTTATGCTCGGATTCAGCTAGCTACATAACTGGACAGGCAATTCCGATCGACGGCGGAGTCACTAGCTAAACTCGATCTCATCAACTGTTGGGTCACCACGGTACCCCATTTAAAAATTAAAGAATTTTAGCGCAGGCCCTTAACGTGTCCACTGAGGTTTATAACCCACTGGGACTACATCATTAGGCTCAGGAGGTAGCACTGTTCCTTTTCGCCAAGATTCAACTGGAATCCAACCAAGTAACTCCTCAGCTTTTTTTACAGACAACGGACTCTTAAACCCCGGAAGAGGTTCTCTAATTTCCACTCCAGAGTGAACTGCTTCCAGCGCAGTCATTGTCGGAATCTCCAGAACAGTATCGGTGGCATTAATGAAAAATGCCTCATGGCCGCGAAACTCCTTCTCAATCGACAAGCGGCACGCACGCGCCGCATCATGTCGACCAACCCAACTCCAAAATCCCATAGGATGGCGGCCGTCAAGTGACGTCTTATCCCCTGACTTTAAATGTTGCTTCGCCGTCTCGGGGTCCCACAAAGCGTGAAAACGCATATTCGCTATTTGCACTTTCCCAGGTCGGCGTCTAACAAACGCCTCGCCCATCTCTTCTCCAAGCCATTTAGATTGAGAATAGGCGTCCTCGACTCTAGTCGGATGATTTTCATCGACCGGATAATACTCAGGCGTATAAAGTTTGGAGCCCCAACCAGCGCCCACAGCATTGACGGATGAAGCCATACATATACGATCAATACCATGGACTTCAGCAGCCTCTAAGACATTCCAATTTGCCATCATATTGATCCGAAACAGCTTATGTTCAGGATCCATATTCGGAGCGGGGATTGCGGCCATATGAATAACAGCATCAGCTCCTGACAGAGCATTCAATACCTCACCATAGTCCGTCACATCTATACGCCAAAACTGAGCCGCATTAGAGGCAGACTCCGGACGCGGGGCAACGGCGTCCGCGTTATAAACTTCGTAGCCATTGGCGGCAAGTTCAGAGATTATGTATTCACCCGCCCGACCAGACCCACCAGTGACTATCACCTTTTCTGCCATGTAATTCTCCGGTCTGATGCCCAAAATTAAACGATTGCATTACAAGTATTATGCCGATCAGCATATCGTTCAATACCGGGAATAAGGCTATGATTCGTTCCATGACATCACTAAATGGAAAAACTGCACTGGTAACCGGGTCATCCAAAGGTATCGGTAAGGCAATTGCCATTGCATTCGGCGCTGCAGGTGCCAATGTGATCACCACCGGTCGAACTAGTCAGGAAATCGAAAAACTAACCAACTTCATCGTAAACTCTGGCGGAACTGCAATCGGTGTTGTGGCTGACCTTGGAATTGAATCTGAGATCAATAGGCTCGCCGAAACTGCCGAGCAAGAATTCAACGGTGTCGACATCCTAGTCAACAACGCGGCGATTATTCATCCACGGATAACTGTGAAAGATTTCGACCCTGAACTATGGAGAGACGTGTTAAACGTAAATCTAACCGGATCGTTTCTCATAACTCAAAAGCTGATTCATGGGATGCTCGAGCGTGGTTACGGCAAAATCATAAATATTTCCTCCATCGGCGGTAGAAAAGGTGCATATGGACGTAGTGCCTACCGAGTAACGAAATCAGGTTTAATTAGCTTCACAGAATCACTTGCTGCAGAGGTGTATGAACACGGAATCAATGTGAACGCGATATGTCCAGGGGGAACGGATACCGAAGGTTACCGCTCAGCATTTAATACGAAAGGACGATCCGAAAATCCAACACTGATGGATCCCGAAGAGATCGCACAGGTAGCACTGTTTCTTGCATCTGATGCCAGTTCTGCCATAACAGGAACCGCCATAGATTCATTTGGCGGTTCAAATCCGATTTTTAATTAAGCCAAAGAACGATTTGCGTAACCTTCACCGCCGAGTAATAAGTCATCCTCGGCAAATCGTTCAACCCTGAACGGACTCACATCAATCATGTCAGTTGACCCATCGACTACTAAGTCACTGAGGATCTTTCCAATCCCGGGGCTCAGCTTAAATCCATGGCCGCTAAATCCGGCACCTACAAACAGGCCATCCAGTGCCTCAGCCTTTCCAAAAGCAGGTTGAAAATCAGGAGAACAGTCATAGACGCCAGTGTAACCCCGCATCATCGAGGCGGAATCTTGACCTGGAAATCGATGGGAAAACCGTTGCATCAAACTGACCTGCTCATCCATTTCCGGTGGCTTGGCAAGCTCAACGTCTTCGTCTACTGGACCTCTCAGAGGATCGTGTTCTCCCAGTAGCGCCAAGTTCTGCGCTTCTGGTCTGTAGTATGCCCTTGCAACACGATCAGACACAACAGGATGAAACTCACCAAAATCCTGGGTTCTTTTAATAACGGCGATAGCATGACGCACAGGAGTTATCGGAAGATCAATCCCATGGGGCTCAAGCAAAGCACTTGTTCGAAAACCCGCTTCAACAATTACAGTCCCGGCGGAAATCATCCCTTCAGAAGTTTCGACACCCGTGATCTTGTCATGATTGGTTGTTAATCCCAGTGCCTCCGTACCTATACGAACATCAACGCCTAAAGTACGCGCTGCAGCTATAAAAGAGTTCGCCACGGTAGAGCCGTCCGCGTGGCCTGAATTCGGTTCCCATGCACCCGCTGCAACATCATCAATTGATAATCGAGGCTCTATTTGACTCACTTCTTCCTTAGAAATGAAACGAGTATCGATACCCAGCCTATTTTGCATTTTTACAACTTTTTGGCCTTGCTCAATTTCATCTTCAGGGAACAGCACAAGAAAGCCAACCTTGCGGAATCCACTCTCACCTACCCCCACAATATTCGCCCAATCCCCATACAGTTCACGACCGTACATAGTGATTTTCACAAGTGACTCAAGTTGGTAGTGCATCCGAACAATTGCACTCGACCAACCAGATGCCCCGGACGCTATCCCATCTTTTTCCAGCAACACGATATTTCCCACGCCGCGTTTTGCTAAATGCCAGGCCGTCGAAGCACCGTGAACTCCTCCCCCCACAACAACAATGTCAGCAATATCAGCCATCGAATGACAACTCCAAAGTTCAAGCCAATTATCAGAATCGGTTGTTTAATGTACTAGCAAGCCATTACTTTGGCACAATAAACAAGGTTAGAACATAGGTCCTATCAACAACGATAGCCAAGTAACATTCATTTCTGTACTCACAATTGCTTTGAAATTGCAATCCGAAACAAGTCATTAGAAAGTTAAGAACCAATCGATGGTCCTAGAAAAACTAAAGAATATTCCTGACCCCACCTTCGTACATGCTGAACCACTCACCGATTTCATAACAAGACTTTTTAGCGGTGCAGGAATGCCTCTCAACGAGGCAGAACTATGTGCTGAAGTCCTCGTAGATGCTGATATGAACGGTATAGACACGCACGGTGTTTGCTACAACCTCGACCTGCACTATCTCACAGGTCTACTAAACGGTTACATCAATCCAACCCCTAACATTGAAGTAACCCATGAAACACCGGGTACCGCTGTCATCGACGCAGATAAAGGCATGGGGATGATAGCGAGCGTCAAAGCTATGCAACTGGCAATCAAAAAAGCCAAAAACACAGGGATAGCATCCGTAGCTGTGAAAAATTCATCCCACTACGGTGCTGCCGGTTATTACGCCCGGCTAGCCCTGGAGCACGACATGCTCGGCTTCTCGATGTCTTCTGGAGGTGGTCGGGTGATAATACCCATGAACGGTCGATACCCGTGGATGGGAACCAACCCTATGGCGTTTGCGGCCCCGGCAGAGAAGGAACCACCATTCGTGATAGACATGGCTTCCTCAACTACCTCATACGGAAAAGTTTCTATAGCCCAGGCGTTCGGTGTAGATATTCCGGAAGGATGGGCGCAAGACGCCAATGGCAAGGCCGTAACAGACATAACTCGCCGCGGAGAAGCTATCGGGCAACCGCCTTTAGGCGGCACATACGATCAAGGCGCCCATAAAGGTATGGGAATCGGCATGATGGCTGACGTACTAGGCGGAGTTCTACCGGGTGAAACGTTGTCAGGCATGCTGCTAAACGATCCAAAAGGCGGTAGATTTTGCCATTATTTTCAGGCTACCCGTATAGATGGGTTCCGTCCCGCAGAAGACTTCAAAGCTGATATGGATGACATCCTAAGAACATTACGTTCACAAGAGCCTGCTCCAGGATCTCCTGACATCCAGTATCCGGGCTACCCCGATGCAAAGTACGTCGAAAAACGTAGTGAAACCGGGATACCTTTACCGCGTCACACTGTGAACTATTTTCGAGAAATGGCCAATCGATTAAACGTGGATTTCACAATCGATACCTAAACATATGTCCCTTGAATAATTAGCCGGGGGTTTAAACTGACTAGCCGCGAGGCTGACTATAAGCCGAGTCCTGTACCGGTTCAGTGAACCGGCGGCGGCCATCCATCTAGGCCTGCAGTTACCTACAGGCTCAAGCAACCAACCCGGAAGCTACCCGAATCCGGTCAACGCTTCCCTATTTGGTCTTGCACCGAGTGAGGTTTACCTAGCCCCGTGTGTCACCATACGGGCGGTGCGCTCTTACCGCACCTTTTCAGCCTTACCAGCACTTTCATACTGGCGGATTATTTTCTGTTGCACTATCTGTCGGGTCACCCCGCCCTGCCGTTAGCAGGCACTCTGATTCATGAGGTGCTCGGACTTTCCTCCCCTGCAAGAAATGCAGCGGCGACCACCCGTCACCCTCGCGGCTCAACCAAGGGTACTTGCTGCAGAGTATCCGCGGAAGACGCAAAAACTGTTTAAAAAATTTGACCTGATTATAGAAAAAGAGAATTACGAAAAACTCAATTACGAAAATAAAATGTTGTCCGGAAAAGATTTTTGATAAGCCATATATAAATCCATCGCCTCGATCACGATTCATCCGAATACCAGGAAAGTTTGTACACATATGTCAGTCGTGTGTAGAATCCACTTTGAGGTATCACAGGAATGACTACAGACACATCACTTGAGAACAAATCACTGGTCGCCCATCTGCTACGGCGTGCTGGTTTCGGTGGGACTGTCACAGAGCTTGATCATTTCTCAAGCATGGATTATGAACAAGCTGTTGATCAACTTTTAGACGCGGTAGACACATCATCGCTACCACAGGATTTGATAAGGCGTTATCACATTGACCAGTCGGACCTGCGCACAGGTCTCAGTTCTGGATCCAACTGGGTGTACAGGATGGCGACAACCGATGCGCCTCTTATCGAAAAGGTGGCTCTGTTTTGGCATAGGGTCTTTGCTACTGCCCAAACCAAGTTGATCCAGGGCAAAGTGATGACTTCACAGATCGAAATGTTCCGCAATTATGGGCTCGGTAATTTTCGGGAAATACTTATCCAACTTTCCAAAAACCCGGCAATGATCTTATTTCTGGACAATCAAGACAATCACAAAGACTCCATAAATGAAAACTACGGCAGAGAATTACTTGAACTATTCTCGATGGGAGTCGGGAATTACACCGAAGAGGACATAAAGGAATGCTCTCGGGCTTTCACAGGTTGGACTGTAGCTAATACAGATTACATGGCGCTAAAGATGCGCAATAACACTATGAGGCCATATGGTTATATCGCATGGCAATACAAATACGACGAGACCGACCATGATGATGGAGAAAAGACCTTCTTAGGTAATACTGGCAACTTCAATGGTGAAGATGTGATTGACATCATCGTCAAACAGCCCGCGACAGCCGCATTTATTTCTCGTCATCTTTATCACTACTTTGTAGCAGATGAATTGCCAGTTCCACAGTGGCCACATTTTCCTCCAAAAGATCCGACCGTGATAGATATCATGAGCGATGCATATTTTGCATCTGGGTACAGCATAAAGGCGATGCTTCGAGCATTGTTTCTATCAGATTCATTCAAATCCCAGTCTTCTAGGTATGCACGTATAAAAAGCCCGGCGGAACTAATAGCGGGGACACTCAGACTTGCGGAAGCATTTGAATGGCCTACCAATGATGTCTACTCCGCCACTGCAGCAAGCGGATTTATGGGTCAAACCCTTCTCGCTCCCCCAAGTGTGGAAGGATGGATGGGTGCAAACGACTGGATCTCGACAGGCTCAATGGTGCAAAGGGTCAATTTTGCTAGCGAAATAATGGGTGATCTTGACCGTCCTGGAATTCGGAAAATCGTCGACCAAGTAAAAGAGGAATCTGGAACAGACGATTCACCTGAAACCCTCATAGATGCTTGCCTAACACATCTAGGTCGGCTGGACGTATCAGATGAAACACGATCTGAGCTGGTGAAATTCGCTTCACGTAATAGTTCCGACCGTGATCAGCAGGTCTCCTCATTATTACAACTAATAGTATCGACACGAGAATACCAACTGATCTGAGTTCAAAACGTCCATGATTACTAAGACGGAAAAAATCAAGTACCTCGACACCGTAGGCTTCGGAGCGGATATCGGTGGACGAGGCTTTCATCTTCCAGTAGATATTTCGGTGCGGGCTGACGGGCGTGTATACGTGATAAATCGCAGCCCAATGCATCGCCTTGGAATTCGGGTTGGTATATGCGATCTGCTCCACGGTTGGTATGGGGAATTTGGAAGTGACGGTAAAGCTGACGGACAGTTCACTGGGCCAGCCGCAATTACCCATGATTCAAATGATCGAATCTACGTTGCTGATGAGGAATTAAATCGAATCACCGTCTTCAATCCAGATGGAGAATTCGAGTCTAAGTGGGGAGAACTTGGAACCGAGCCAGGACAAATTAATGGTCCATCAGCACTCAAAGTAACGTCTGATGGCAATCTTCTGTTGGTTGACCACCTAAATAATCGCATACAAAAAATGACCCTAGATGGTCAGTACCTATCCCACTGGGGTTCAAAAGGAATCGCCGAAGGACAGTTCAACCTACCGTGGGGCATCGATACCGACAATGACGAGAACGTCTATGTAGCGGACTGGCGCAACGACCGGATACAACGCTTTTCCGAAGATGGAAAGTTCATTGACATGTACGGCTCATCAGGCAGCGATGATGGCTTGTTTAATAGACCTTCCGATGTAGCGGTTGACCAAGATGGTTTCATATACGTAGCAGACTGGGGCAACCAACGCGTGCAAGTATTTGATCACCACTGGAATTTCCATGCGTCATTGCGCGGACAGGCGACAGTTTCACCATGGGCTCAAGAATACTTAGAAGCTAATGCGGACGAACTTGACGCCCGTTCAAGATTCGACCCCTATATAGAAGTCGACACAGATGACGAGCATGAAATTTCAGCAAGGGTAGAAGCCTATTTCTGGGATCCTATCGCTGTGGAAATCGATCCTGAAGGACGGCTAGTAGTAGCCGATTCACTCAGGCACAGATTACAAATCTACCAACGACTGGATGATTGAAACAACGCGCTAAATTAAAATATGAATATTTCCATCTTGAACAAGTTCGCAGTAAAAGAAAAGCAGGAGTTCCAGAGTGGCTGAAAAACGAGAAAAAGTCTTAGTTGTAATTCAACTCTCTGGGGGCAATGATTACCTGAATTGCATCGTGCCCTACGAAAACGGTCATTACAAAGACGCTCGACCCAACATTAAAATCACAGATGATCAGGTGATCCCTCTTGATAAGGGTTACGGTTTGAACCCTGGTATGAATCAAATCAAAGACCTTTATCGTCAGGGAAAAGTAGCGATAATTCACGGTATTGGATACCCAGTACCGAATCGCTCACATTTCAGGTCAATGGACATTTGGCACACGGCTGAACCAGCAACCGTTGGTTCCAAAGGCTGGTTAGGACAGGCAATCGCTCAACTTGACCCAAAAGGAAGCAACGTAGTCACTGCGGTAAATTTCGCCAACGGGCTTCCCCGTGCACTTGCTGCACCTAATGTACCGGTGGCTTCAGTCGGAGACCTCGAAAACTATGGATTACTAACCGGCGTCGCAGGTGTCGAACAGCGAAACATGGCATTAAATGCGTTCAGCAGAATGTACACGCCACTTATAGGGAACCATTCAGTGATGGAATACCTAGGTCAAACTGGGCTTGATGCCATGCGCGGTGCCGATATATTGAAAGAAGCGCCAAAAAGATACGTATCAAATGTTGAATACCCGGAAAATCCGTTTGCCAAAAGCATGAAAGCCGTCGCCCAAGTGCACTTAGCCGATCTTGGGACAAGGATTTTCTACACACAATATGGAAGTTTTGACACACATACAGACGAGGTTGCACTTCAAAAAAATCTATGGGAGGACATTTCTAGTTCAGTAGCTGCATTCTTCCAAGACCTTGAAGAGCACCAACGTGGCGACGAAGTAACGATACTAATGTTCTCAGAATTTGGTCGCAGAGTTCGAGATAACGGAACAGGAACCGACCATGGATCTGGAGGAGTAGCGTTTGTGCTAGGCAATCAGGTAAAAGGAGGGCATTACAACGAATACCCATCACTAGATCCTATGAAACTTGTCGAAGGGGATTTGGCATTCAACAATGACTTCAGAGGACTTTACACAGACATACTAGAAGACTGGTTAGATGTCGAAGCGCGCGATATCGTCAATGGCGTCTACGAAAAAGTTCGTCCGTTCTCTTTTTCTGCCTGAACCAAGTGGCTAAGGCTAACTAATCCAGCCTGCCAGATGCCCCTATAGTCTAGGAATTACCTCTACAGAATTATCACTAACAATTACACGTTCAAGAATTGACCTAATTGCCGTTTTTGCAATCGATATATCGTCACTGCGAATATCGATCAAAATGGCTTCGATATCTGGCTGTTGGACATTTTTACCCACGGATGCGGTACGCGCATCTCTAAGGCGCTTTAATGGACTACGCAGATCTCCCAAAGTCCCGTATGCCGCGGCCACAGAACGGACAGCACGACTAAATTCCCGTTCGGCATCAACAATTTCTTCAGCCAGTGAATAACCCAAGTCAGGTTGAATTTTTTTCTTAATTCGTTTCCCCCACCCTCCGATCACATTAAAAACTATAAGCTCTAAATCTCGCGCGCTCCTTGAGACATGTCGCGGGCCAAGATCTGTTCGTTCTCTGGTGGCATTACGGGACGGACACTCATAATAACGATATGTTTTTTCTACAGAGGTACCGTCATTACGCTTCCATGATCTTCGCCTTGTAAGTCCGAAAAGACCTCGTCCGCACAGGTTACAACGAGCAACACCTCCTAATAAATATGGCGGCTCAAGCCGTTGTTTCCTAACAGGAGTTCGTGACTTGGTAACGTTCTCTGCACGTATAAAAATATCCCGATCTACCAGTGGATCATGGTTTCCTGCGATACGGACTCCGTAACGTGAATACGTGCCCAAGTATGTTCTGTTTTTTAGAATTCCTGAAATCGCTAACGCAGACCATGGACGTCCAGTTCGAGTGACTTGACCACGCTCGTTTAAAGAGCGGGCTATTGCTCTCATACCGAGGCCACCCAAAGGTTTGGAATCGGGAGAATGCCACGGCCCGGCATATGTCTGGAATATCTCCTGAACTATTGCAGCTTCGTGCTCAACTGATTTCAACATACCGTCAGATCCGGCACGATATCCATACGGAGTGCGACCAAGCACCTCACCTCGTGATGCTTTAGCGACAATAGCATCCCTGATCTTAGCTTGTCGTTGAGGAGACCTATCTCCTAATCCGAGTAATTCCTCACCACTCTGAAGTGCATCAGGACGGTCAGGGTCAGTACAACGCACTTCCGTACCCAGACGGTCTAACTCCAATAAACGACTCACTAAAGTCTCAAGATCTTCTGCTATCTGGGAAGCGTCTGTAACCAATACCAAAGCTAACTTGGCATCCGCTCCTGTAAAAGACGCAATCATTTTGCGGTATCGATCATGACGCGCATCGAAATCATTCGACGTCTCGCCAACTGCAGGTTCGTACCAATCGATCAACTGGTGAGAATTTCGCTCGCAGTAGAGTTCTATCTCTACCCTAGGGTGCAGCCGATTTCTAGAAGAGGAAAACCGATGGCCATCTATTGCTGTGCCGAGCGCGGTCGAATTTTCAGGAGGTTCACTATGAAATCCAACGGCACGCAATTATTCTTCTGTCAACAGAGCTCTGCCGCAACTACAAGGAATTGGACCATCGGAATTACGTAAACGAGTAAGTTCTCCGACAGGCAACCTGACAGCACATCCCTGACAGACCCCCCGTTCTACCTTGACTACTGCAACTCCACGGTTAGACCGAAAAAGTCGAGTGTACCTAGCCAGGTCTTCATCAGGAATCTCCGAAGCCTCCGCATTCCTCAGTTCAAGCATTTTATTGAACTCATTCCCCATTTTGACTTTTTCTTGTCGGAGCTCAATAAGTCTAGTAGTCCAATGCTTTTCTTTTTCAGCAAGTTCTTTCGTTAGGTCTTCAAATTGTTGACGTGCATGTTCCGCAGCTACCTCAGCGGGCGCTATCGACTCTTCAACTTGAGCCAAGCTACGTCGCACCGCGGAGTGTTCAGTCTCGATCGCTGTCAGTTCACGAACATTGGTAATAGAACCACCGTAAAGCCGAGTTTCGAGCTCACTTACTTGCTCTTTCAAAGTTGCGAGGTCAGATTCAAGGCGAGCAGTCTCGACTTTAGCCTCCATTTCCCGGAGTCTGGTTTTTTCACAATTATCTCTCAACTCCGGAAGTCCCCCTTCCGACTTAAGTTCGTGCTCGACTGCTCGGTAGTCGCGCCGTCTCAGGGCTAGAGCCTGATCCGTATCCTGTAATGAAAGGAGGGATTTTGCAATTGTCACGCTTTGATCCTAAAGTGAAAATTCATCCGAAAATGTAAAAACGACCATTGAATAGTAGACCTATGAAAATTTGTGTCAAATTTACGAAGGGCTATAGACGGTCAACCGTAGACAATTATACCCAGCGGATAATTCCAACCGTGTATCCTCAGTGTTGAAAATACTGATTCGCTAATAAACTTAATTTATGAATTAGATTTTTGGCAAGACTTGGAGGCTCGATTGACCGATATCGACAGTTCCTATTTACTTCCGTCATTCGTAAAGAACCGCGCTCGCACCCGAATCGTTTGCACTATAGGTCCAGCCACGGGGACGCTGACAGGAATCAAGCGGCTGATTCGAGCTGGGATGTCGGTCGGCAGGCTAAACCTCAGCCATGGATCATGGGATGACCACAATGAGTACGTCAGTATCATTCGGCAAGCCGCGCAGGAAATGGGAATAGCGGTCGGTATTCTTGCGGACCTTCCAGGGCCCAAGTATCGACTCGGAGAAATGGCTAAGCCTGAAATCGCCTTGTCTACCGGGCAGGACTTTCTGCTTCAAGCCGAACCTTGCGATGGAAATAACCAACGCGCTAACGTGTGGCCTCTCGGCCTGTCGAAAGATCTAAAAAAAGGGGCCCCAATACTTCTTGACGAAGGTTCTGTCGAGCTTCGAGTTGAAAATATCGTTGATGATAAAGTCCACTGCCGCGTAACAACTGGCGGCATCATGAAGCCCAATAAAGCCGTCACGGCCCCCGGAAATACAACAACCGTTGATTATTTCACGCCTGAAACCGTGGAAGCCCTGAAGTTCGTAGAGTCATCTGATATCGATTTCATCGGGCTGTCATACGTGCGCGACGGAGAAGACCTACGTCGAGTTCGGATACATCTAGAACAAGCGGGCAAAACGCCACAACTAGTAGCAAAAATTGAAATTCAACAAGCAGTAAACAATCTGAACGAAATTCTGAGTGAATCCGACGCCGTGATGGTTGCTCGTGGTGATTTAGGAGTTGAACTACCCTTCGAACAGGTGCCCTCAGTACAAAAAAGAATAATTCGCATCGCAAATGAAATCGGAAAACCCGTTATCACAGCCACGCAAATGATGGAGTCGATGGTCGAACAGCCATCGCCGACACGAGCGGAAGTTACAGATGTTTATAACGCGGTTAGAGATGGAACTGATGCCATCATGCTTTCGGCAGAAACTTCTGTAGGTAAATTCCCTTATAGGGCAGTAACTGCGATGACTCGTATAGCCAAGAGAGCAGAGCGGTACCTCGAATACCCAATGTTCGCAGCTAGACGTAGAAATGCCGCAGCGAAAGGCGGAGTGCCCGTAGATGATGCTATAGCAGATGCTGCAGTGGCTACTGCAGCAAGCTTGAACGCCAAAGCAATAGTAGCTTTTACTGAATCCGGTAGCACGGCCGGGAGAGTAGCAGCGTACAGGCCATCTAAACCTTTATTAGCGTTAATCACTGATATCGCAAACGGTTCGAAATTAGCACTGAGATGGGGTGTAATACCAGTGGTCGTCAAGGACTACCCTGACATTCAAAACATGTTTACCGCAGGTTCAGATTTAGCTCTGGAGACCAAAATAGGTCGAAAAGGCGATGTTATTGTCGCTGTAGTTGGACTTCCCATTGGAGTTCCCGGGACAACAAACCTGCTTCGTGTGATCACACTACCTGAGCCTATTACACACAAAGACTGATAAGTACTCCACTCGAGGAATAAACTAATATTTCTATTTGCTATTAGGCTGCTCTGCCACTCGTTCAACAGCTTCTCTGAGTTGATCCAGGTCATCTAGATTGGAAGGCTCATTACCATAACAAGCAGCATTAAATCGACTTGTAACCAGGTCGACTGGAGCCCCGGGAAGAAATACATGCAAAGCTGACAAACGCTCGTTAGGAGTCACGTTTGGATCAAACAGCATTCCACGTTTGATCGCGTGACTGAGGGTGTCGAAATAAAGCAGAAACGCTTCAGCGACTCCAGTCTCAGCATCCGGAAATCTCCAGGCAGATCGATCCCCTCGGCCTCGCATCCATCTCGGAACAAGACTTGACAATAGTTTCATCATGTCAGCTTTAGTATCAGCGTCACCACGAATCGATTCTCTGTCCAAATCATCTTGGGCATTGAAACGTCTGGAAAATCGCCGGTAAGCAAATATAAAAATGAAAAACAAAACAACCAGAAGAATTATCGAAAGAGGCCATCTAATGGCATCCACCGCATAATTGACACTATCCTCAGCGCGGTCAGATGCTTCATTCATCAAATCTTGAGACAAGGGACTTACAGTCGTTAATTCTTTTTCTACTTCTTCTCCTGAACCAAATACATTTTGTAGCCAGAGAATAAAAGCCCACATACCACGCATTACCAACTCGATCGGATAACGCAGGACCCAAAGTAATGCATCGACAAAGGCGCCCCAAATATTAATTAACGCGGTTACACCGATATTTCCATAACGGGCTGTTAATACGCCACCAATTGCGCCTGCCCCTAAAATAGCCAGTACAGATACCCCAATAACCACCATCCACTGAGTTCTTACTTGTTCTTCAGTCCGAGGCAGACGCGATACGGCCAATCCAATAAGCGAGGCTCCAAAAAAAGGAATAAGAAGTTGTTTGATACCTATATCAAATCCGACGTTCAATTCAACGAACAGCGTAAAAATAATAAAAGCCGTTCCTATTTTGAACCCCCGACTCAATCTTCTGGCCGGATCACCACCACCAAAAATCGACTGCGTTCTATACCACATAAAACTAGCACCGATCGTTGCAATAACCAGATCAGCAGCACCCTTTGAACCGTAGGTGCCGCCAAACATATCGACAGGCCACGCCACCTTAAATGACCAAGTCTCTCCGACCGATGTACAAGCGACCGCAAAATACACGACGCCCAAAGCAAAGGCAGCCTGGTAGATTGCCCTAGAACTAATATTAAATTTGTCCCCACCAAATACCCAAGCCGAAACCATCCCGAAAGCAACCAACAAAAAAAGGGGGAACCAAGGAATAGGTGATCCGCCTAATCCCAATAAAGTGCCAACTATGGCAAATATTGAAAACCACCAAATACTTTCAACTACTGTTAGCGCTCCATATGCATAAAACTCCGACGTTCGCACTATCCAGATCCTCGTTTTATGGTATCCCGTACGGAAGATTGCATCTCTGATTCTTTCCAGTCAAACCCGTTTTCAGAGGGTCTTCGAAAGTCAACATTGTTAGGACTTTCTAACTCCAGTAAAAACAAACTGCGCCCGTCACGAACCTCAAACTCCGGAAACTGTGGAGGATCTTCTCGTCCAATATGAAGGATGATGACAGGATGCCCCAAACTCTTCAATTCCAACAGATAGTTAATGGTCCGTGGATGATAGGTGCCACCCACATGAATCAACGTAGAACCGGGTGGAATAGCTCCCCTACGATTTTTCGCCATTTCATCCAACGTTCGAACAGCAATTGGGTGAACCATCGCTAGTGATTCCAATAAAGCTGTAAGTTGCCCTTGCCCTGTACCGGCAGTTACCACAGCATGAGAAGCGCTGCCTGACACCCCGTTAGTGATCAACCCAACCTTATAACCCAATTCAATGGCGTGACTTGAGATAGAAGCCGCTGCGTTCATAGTGCCTTCAAGCACATCCGACCTATAACCTTCCCACGGAACGTTCGTGGTGATGGCTTCAGCAAAAATTACAATTTGCTCAGAAACGCTCGGATCAAATTGCCTTACAAAGATCTCATTACGACGCGCTGTCGTTTTCCAATCGATATTTTTGATTGGATCACCGGGACGATACTCGTGGACCCCTGAAGGTCTTGAAGGATCATCCCAAAGACGATGTCGAGCAATCGAATCCCCAATTGGTCTTTGGGCCGAGAGTGAAAAGCCCAAGAGCGGCTGAATCCTTGGATAAACATATATCGACCAGGCAGTGTGATCTAAAGAAGCATCAGCCGGATACAGTCCAAAAAGATCCCCACTCCTTATCCTAGTTTTGCCTAACCGATATTTTCCTCTAGATAATGCAACTAATTTCCGTTTTATCCTAACCCTCTCATAAGGCCTAAGCGCAGTCGAAACTTTAATTTCGGCTCCTCCCAGGTAAGACTGTTCAACCGCTTTTTGACCTTCAATCAATATGCCCCTTGGCACATATTCATTAATCTCTAGCCACGGCACAGGCAGTGGCTTATTGTTTTCGATGGTAAATACGATCTCAATTTCATCAGATTGAAATGCATGATCCAGCGAACTAGTCCGATCAATAGTTATTTCTTCTAACGAAAGCGCTGACCAAATTCTTGCAACCATGGCTATAACAAAAGCCAAAGCACCGGGAGCGGCAATCATCGGTTCTCGGGAAATCGCTCCCACCAAAACAACTACTGCGAGCAAAATTGTA
>ENA-UPTF01000196-UPTF01000196.1-marine-metagenome-genome-assembly--contig:-NODE-196-length-42924-cov-9.754709_pt1 | contig 42924 bp, 61 predicted proteins | sample MGYA00238166_ERZ767019 | MGnify/ENA primary metagenome ERZ767019 (study PRJEB28930, sample SAMN06266391) | marine metagenome | isolation source: Sea water from 250 m depth | place: Atlantic Ocean | study... | reverse complement strand
GATCTAAGAAAGGCCGCTGGATTATAAAATATCTTTAATTGTTCTTAGTTTTACATTGGATATTTTTTGAAGTTGCTTTAGATTGCCAGTATAATCTCCAATCAAAAGATTGAGATTATCTAAATCATAGATGCTTTTTGGATTATGTAATGCGTCATGATATATACTTTCTAAATTAATTTTTTGTATCCTTGTTTTTTTGTTTTTAACAAAATATCTAACAAAATCTTCAAATTTTATTATTTCTGGTCCTACTAAATCTAATATCTTATTAGAAAATTTTTTCTCATAAATTGATTCGACTATAATTTTTGCAACATCTTCTACAAATATTGGTTGTAAACGATATTTACCAGAACCAGGAATTATCACAATTCCTTTTTTAATTTGTTTCAGGATGAACTTACTTAGATAATCTTTTTTCCCCACAATATAAGAGGGTCGAAATATTGTATAGTTCAAACCGGAATTAATTATTTCTTGTTCAGCTTTGTATTTTGAGATGAAATAATCCGATGTAGAATTTTTGGTTACACCCAAACCACTGATGTAGATAATTTTTTTAATTCCAGATTTTTTACATGTTTTAATCATATTTTTTGTTAGCTCAATGTTATCTTCAAAATTATATTTGGAGGACTGTTTGCCAATTCCAATAAGATGTACTAATGCATCACAATTTCTTAATTTGTTCTGAAGTCCTTTTTCAAGAAGAGTTTTTGAGTACACCACTGTTTCAGTATGATGTTTCTGGAAGGTTTTTCTAGCAATTGCGATGACTTTAATGTGATTTTTAGATAGAAATTTTCGCAAGTTTTTTGCGACAAAACCATTGGCACCCGTAATAGTAATGGCCGAAATTTCCTGTCTAGTCATACAAAAATCATACAAGATTTAATTTTAAAGATATCATATACCATCTATGCTTGATTCTTCTAGATGTTATGAAATATTGGGCGTAAATGAAAATTCGTCACCAAAAGAAATGAAGAGTGCATACAGAAAACTGTCGTTAAAATATCATCCAGATAAAACCAATATTGATCAATCAGGCACTAAATTCAAAGAAATTACGGAAGCATACCAATTTCTCAAATTACATCAAAAACGAATGAAAAAAACCATTAAAAATGATGTTGGAAGCAATTATGCAGATTTTTGGCAGAAACAATATGAAGAACAATATGAGTATGGTTTTCAGCATCAAGAAAATTTTAGGAATGGATTTCACATAAAATCTCCAAATCAGGAAAAACCAGTTTCACACAAAATTTTTCATATTACTATTTTTGGTGGTCTTGCATTGATTGCACTCTGGATTGTCTTATCTGAAATTTTGAAATAAAAGAGTTATTACATAAAAAAAATCTTAATTATAATGTGGACTTACCAAAACAACCTACAGGTAAGAGAACAGGATTTACCACTGGTACTAGCGCTACCGCAGCATCAATAGCTGGTATACTATCAATTCTTAATCAAGAAAAAATCAAAGCTGTAGATGTTTTATTACCAAAAAAGGATAAAATAAAAATAAATATCAATAGTTGTGAGTTTGGAAAAAACCATGCATGCTGTTCAGTGATTAAGGATGGTGGTGATGATCCTGATGTCACACATGGTGCTGAAATTGTTGTGGATTTAGAACTAACATCTAATCCGAACTCGATTGAAATTGATGGTGGAGAAGGTGTTGGTCGTATTACAAAGCCTGGCATAGGATTGGAAATTGGTCAAGCTGCAATAAACCAAACTCCAAGAAAAATGATTACTGAAAATTTAATTCTAACTGCCAAAGAAATTCTTGAAAAAAATGGAATTAAAGTACTGATATCAGTTCCGAAAGGAAAGGAGTTGGGGCCAAAAACTGACAACCCCAGAATTGGAATAGTTGGAGGAATATCAATACTAGGAACTAGTGGAATCGTGTATCCATATTCTACCGCATCATTTGCTGCTGCTATTCGACAACAAATTAGTGTTGTAGTTTCAATGGGAGATGATACAGTTGTCTTGACAACCGGTGGAAGAAGTGAAGATTATGCAAGAAAAATACTTGAATTTCCAGAACACTCATACATACAAATGGGAGATTTTTCTGGATACACAATTTCTCAATGTGCGAAGAAAGATATCAAGAAAGCTTATGTTTGTGGTTTTATTGGAAAATTTGCAAAAATGGCTACTGGTGTGAAGCAGACGCATGTAAAAGGCTCCAAGGTGAATATGCAATTTCTCTCAGAAATAGCAAAGGAGTGTAAGGCTGACCAAACTATAATCAAGGAAATAAAGAATGCAAATACCGCTAGAAATGTACAAGAAATTATTCTTGAAAATAATATAGAGGGTTTTTTTGATGAAATCTGTTCACATGTTTACAAACAGCTTACAAACCATTCAGAAAATAAGACTCCAATCGAAATCATACTATTTGACTTTGATGGGAACGTTTTGGCACGATATCCAAAGCAGTAAGGAATTTTATTAAACCAAGAAACAACTAGTGTATGGAAAGAATAGCGATCATAGCTATCACAAAAAATGGCATAAAAATGGCTAAGGGTTTAAAGGAAAAATTTCCCGCGTGGGAAATATTTGCCCCGGAGAAATTTTCAGATGATGATAAAAGAATTAATTGGTATAACAATAGCACAACAATAAAAATTAAGGAATTATTTGAATCAAATGATGGATTGATTTGTTTATTCTCATTGGGTGCAGTGGTTAGATTAATCTCACCACATCTGAAGGATAAGAAGACGGATCCTGCGGTAATTGTAATTGATGACCAAGCTCAGTTTGTCATAAGCGCACTTTCTGGACATCTTGGTGGAGCAAATCAACTTACAAATGATATTGCAGAGCAACTTGGTGCAATACCTGTAATAACAACTGCTGCGGATGTAAACAAAACTATTGCAGTAGATCTTGTTGGGAAAGATTTAGGTTGGAAAATCGATGATGATTCTAATGTAACAAAAATTAGCGCGTTTATGGTAAATGCAGAAAAGATTGGTGTGTATCAAAACTGTGGAGTAAAAAATTGGTGGAAAAATAAACTGCCGGAAAATGTTTCAATTTATTCAAACATTAATGAATTAAAAAAATCACAATCTAAGGGTTATTTGATAATCTCAGATGAGCAGATAAATAATGAAATTCTAGAGAATGCAGTTGTTTATAGACCACCGAGTCTGGTTATAGGAATAGGCTTGCATTGGGACACTACAAAGGACAAAATTATTGAAGGACTTGATGCGTCTTTGCAAAAATTCAATCTAAGCAAAAAATCGATAGCTAGGTTTGTATCCATTAAAAAAGAAAAGGATGTTGTAGGGCTAAAGAAAGTAGCAGAAGAAATGAATATTCCGTTAGAATTTTTTGATAGAAGCGACCTAGCGACTATTAAAACTCCTAATCCATCTAAAATGGTTGAAGGTTATGAAGGAACCGCTAGCGTATCTGAAGCTGCTGCGATAAAATCATCAGGTGGAAATTTGATAGTTGAAAAACAAAAATTTCCACCAGATTTAACAATAGCTATAGCGAGGATTCAAGAATGAAACGCGGATTAATGTTGATTGATAGAGGTAGTAGGGAAAGGGAAGCTGAAGAAGAACTAGAAACTATTTGTGAAAAAGTCAAGCAAAAAGGAAATTATGATTTTACAGAGTTTTGTTTTCTTGAGGTAGTTCCACCATTCATTGAAGATGGGATGGAGAAGTGTCTGAAAAAAGATGTTGAGCAGATGACAATTGTACCATATTTTCTATATCCCGGAAAAAAAGTAAAGATAGCGGTAGCAGACGCAATGAAGTACCAAAAAGATACGAAAATCAAGTTTCTTGTCTCAAAACCAATGACTATGCATAGAACATTAGTAGATCTAGTTGATAATAGAATAGTTTCAGCATTAGAAGAAAACAAGATCTCATTATCAAAAGATGAGGTGGATGTGCTTGTAATTGGTCATGGAAGTATGGATCCTAATGCAGGAATATCAATTAATTACATTGTAGATGAGCTAAGAAAAACCTACAAAAATGTGGATAGGTGCTACTTAGAGATTGAAGAGCCAAACATTGAACAGGGAATACAAAAATGCGAAAAAAACAAGCCAAAAGTTTTGGTCATAGTCTTTTATTTTCTGCATGAAGGAGCTCATGTAAAGACAGACATTAACAATGATCTGAAACCTGCGCTAGAAAAAGTCAATCTAAACAAAGTTTGTGTTACCAAACATCTTGGAACTGATGAAAAAATGATCGATTTGATTTTAGAGCGAGCAAAAGAGGTAGAAGATGCAAACTAGGAAAGGTCAGAATATTGAGGATCAAAGTATGCAAGTTATTGATGATGAAGTGGGTCCTCATTCATATGATGAGTTAGAGTGGCCCATAGTAAGACGTATGATACATTCTACGGCTGACTTTGACTTTGCTGGAAAAAACAAGATCATTTTCCATAAGGATGCAATTTCTAGTGGAATGTCTGCATTAAAGAATGGGTGTAGTATAATTTGTGATGTTAACGGTCTTGTTGGTCTTCTCAATAAACAAAATCCAAAAGATTTTGGAAATGAAGTGATTTGCAATATTTCTACTTCATCTGTAATTGAAGCTGCAAAAAAACATGGCAAGACTAGGGCAGAGGTATCTATGCGTCTTGTTGCCTCTGAAATGAATGGGGGAATCGTGGCTATTGGAAATGCCCCTACGGCTCTGTATGAAGTTCTTAAGATGGTTAAGGAAGGTATTACAAAGCCTGCTCTAATTATTGGTATTCCTGTAGGTTTCATTGCAGCAGCCGAATCTAAAGATGAGTTATGTAGTGCTAACATTCCGTTTATCACAAATGTTGGAAGAAAAGGTGGAAGTTCTTGCGCTGCAGCTGCCATAAATGCATTATTCAAATTAATAAGACGTGATTAAGCCGATCAAGAATTTAGTTATGCTTACAAGTATGATGATTAACTAAAATTATGACCGAACCAGAGATACCACAAAAAAGGCCATATCCTACACAAGTTGAAGCAGGAAAAGAATATCATGTATGTATGTGTGGAAGATCCCAAAATCAACCACTTTGTGATGGTAGCCATGCAGGCTCCGGCTTAGGACCAAAAATTTTCAAGGCTACTGAAGATGGATTTATTGCTTTTTGTGGATGCAAACACAGTGCTGATGAAGGTGGGAAGTGTGACGGAACACATGGCACACTTTAATTCTCTCTAAATTGCTAGATTGAATTTCGAACCATATTTGTAGCGTACTTTGCACTATCAAAATACAGATGACAGTATGATGCAAGTGTATTGTATTCAGAAAGTGCATCCTTTTTACCAGCTATTCCTTCACCAATCTTCAGATCATAGACAAGCTTTGCATCTCTTGGTAGATTTCTAATCTTCGAGTAATGAAACTCATGTGCACGAAACTTTGCAGTTGGTGAAACAAAACAGTTTGATCTGATTCTCCCTTCAGTATAGTTTAATGTCATTTTTTTTGTCATATGAGTTTCTGCATCGAACAATCCTACCATCTTGTACTTTTTTTTCCCAAAGCTTATTGATTTGGTAAGATACATCAATCCTCCACATTCTGCATAGATTGGCATTCCTTCTTCAGCATGTTTTTTTATCAGCTTACGCATTGTTGTGTTCCTTTGAAGTGATTGTCCTAAAACTTCAGGAAATCCACCACCTATGTAGATTAAATCACAGGCTGGAATTTTTTTGTCATTTATAGGGCTAAAAAATTTTAGTTTTGCACCTTCTCTACGTAATGCTTCAAGATTGTCATGATAGTAAAAATTAAACGAACTGTCTAGTGCAACTGCTACTGTAGCTGTTGGTTTTTTGAATTTTTTTAGTTTCATCTTTGGCAGTTCTGGCACACTTTTACAAATCTGAACTATTTTGTCAATATCAAGATTATCAGAAATCTCGCGTGATACTTTCCTAATCTTATTTTGCAGTGACTTTTGTTCCCTTACAGGAATAAGACCTAAATGTCGTGATTCCATACTCTCAGAATTTTTTGGTATAAATCCAAGTATGGGAATTTTTAGATTTGTGAGAGCATGTCTGCACATGTTTTCATGTTTCTTGCTGCCAATCCTGTTCAAAATTATTCCAACTATCCTAGAATTACGATGAAACTTTGCAAACCCAAGTGCAGTTGCTGCAATAGAACGCGCAGCTTTACTTGCATCTAAAACTAAAACTGTTGGAGCTTTTAGTAGTGACGCAACGTGGTGTGTACTTGCAAAGTTTGTCTTCCCACCAAATCCATCATAATAACCCATAACACCTTCAACTATAGAAATATCAGATGTAGAATTTTTTACAAAACTTTTGACAAGCTCATTTTCGCCCATCAACCAAACGTCCAAATTTTTTGCATTATTTTTTGATATTGAAGATAGATAGCTAGGATCAATATAATCTGGTCCAACCTTAAATGGCTGAACTGTGTAACCACATTTTTTAATACCATAAATTATTGCGGATGTAATCGATGTTTTGCCCACACCGCTAGTTGCTCCAGCAATGATTAATCTTGGAATTTTCAATTCTTAACCTATGAATTTCATCTAGTATCAATCTTTTTAGTTAGAGAAAATTCAAACTAGATATGGGTGGAAAAGGCCTAGTAATTGTCTATACTGGAGGTGGTAAGGGGAAAACTTCAGCTGCATTGGGTCTTGTTCTTAGGGCAGTAGGCTATAACCACAAGGTTTGCATGATCCAGTTTGTCAAAGGCTCTTGGCATTATGGTGAATTGGACAGTGCTAAACGGTTGGAACCAGAATTTGAGCTTGTTACAGCTGGCAAGGGATTTGTAGGAATAATAGACGATAAAAGTCCCCGTGAAGATCATGTGAAAGCAGCAAATGATGCACTTACTATTAGTAAAGAGAAGATTTTGTCTGGTAAATATGATGTTGTAATATTAGATGAGATTAACTATGCAATTCAATTAGAATTGGTAACCCTGAACGATGTTTTAGAAATTATAAAATCAAAACCTGATGAACTTGATCTTGTACTTACAGGTAATTTATGTCCAGTGGGTAATGTAGACGTTCAAAGTACTGCAGCTGAAAAAATAATTGAAGTAGCTGACCTTGTAACTGAGATGAAGGAGGTAAAACACCCGTTCAAATCTGGTATAAAAGCAAAAAAAGGAATAGATTTTTGATCAGCAACAATAAATTAGCTAGTAAAAAAATTAGAATGAATGTCAACTGAGATGCAAGAGTTTCCCGATGAGGGTGAAATTGTAGTTGTAACAGTCACAAAGATAGGTGACCATGGGGCTTATGTCAGTCTTGATGAGTACAACAGCATCCAGGGCTTTTTACATATCTCAGAAATTGCACCTGGATGGGTACGAAATGTTCGGAAATATGTAACGGAAGGAGAGAAAAAAGTTGTACTTGTAAAGAAGATTAGAAAGGATAAAGGAGAAATTGATTTATCATTAAGACAGATATCAAAGGATCAACAAAAAAAGAAACTCCTTGATGTGAAGCGACATGAAAAAGGAAAAGGAATTATTAAAAACATCCAAGACAAGGCAAAGTTATCAGAGAAACAAATTGAAGAATTAGAAGATAAAATTTTTTCAAAATATGATTCCATTTATGATGCAGTGATAGATATTGGTACAAATGGAATCAAAGTTTTTGATGAATTTGGTTTATCACAAGAAACATTAGATATAATTGAAGAAGTTTCATCCAAAATTAAACTCCCCTCAGTAGAAATCAGAGGTATATTAGAAATATCTGATAGCGGTTTTAATGGAATTGAAAATATAAAGAAGCAGTTACAAGATGCAGAACAGAAAGGTGGTGTAGAAATATTATACATCGGTGCTCCAAAATATAGAATGAGTGTAACCGCACCAGACTTTAAATCTGCAGAAAGAACATTAAAACCAATTCTAGAAGATTTGCAAAAAAACATTGAAAAAAATAAGGGAACTTTTGTATTTACGAGAGAAGAATCTAAAAAAACTGGTGGAGATTAATGCGATTTCAATTAAGAAAATGTTCTGTGTGTAATAGATATACATTAAAAAATGAATGCATAGAATGTAATAATCCTACCAAGTTAGTACATCCTGCAAAATTTTCTCCTGACGATAAATACATGAGATTGCGGATGGAAAAAAACAGTAATTTAGATTCTCCTAAATAATCTTAATCAGGGTGCGTATGTGCCCGTAAGTGTTGCCTGTTCTATGATGTGACCTTCCATTGCCTTTTCAAGGTCAGCCTTTGTAGACTCGTTAGAAAGATCTAGTTTGGTATCTAATGCGTAAAGTTTGAAGACGTATGTGTGCCTTTTGTCAGGTGGTGCAGGTCCGCCATATCCTACTTCACCAAAGTCTGTCATACCCTCTAAGGCATCATTAAATCGCTTTGTATCGGGATTAATATTCCAAACAACCCAATGCACCCAAACCTTCCCGACAGCTCCCATTGCATCTGGATCATCCATAATGAGAGCTAGAGATTTTGTTCCCTCAGGAATTCCATTAATTGTTAAAGGTGGCTCTTCATTTCCATTCTTATATCCAAATTGTCGTGGTATTTCATCCCCATATGAGAAAGCAGAGCTTGTAAGTTGAAGATTGCCCATTTGCTTACTTTTGTGTTATTCTTCAGTTAAATTTTGCTATGACTCGAGAACGATTTTATCATTTGAAAATGATATAATTGTGCCCTTGAGATTTTTTATTTTATTTTTAAGTCCTTCATCCATTGTTGCAACCATTCCTCCATGTTTTTGGATATATTCGGAAATTGCATTGTCAGCAAATTTACCTGATATCTCGATATTTTTCATATCACGTACAAATTCAAGTGTTTTTGATGCGTCAGCTTGTTTGTTTTGGTTTTTTGTCAGTTGTTCTAGTTCATTCAATACTACTAAGGGAATCACAAATTCAATATTACCGATCTCAGAATATATGGAATCAAGATTTTTGATATTTCTAGTGGCTAGATGAATTAGAAAACTTGTATCACAGATAACATCAACCAACTATTCCTGCCCCAATGAGTCTCCATCTATCTGAAATTCTTCTACTAAGTGCCACATTTGATCCATCAAAAAGGCAGATTGGTCTTTTGAATTCTACTTCAATGTCGTTGGATTTTACTTTCTTAACTTTTGCAGGTACAGGTGCTGTTCCTACACTAACTCTTAATAATTCATCAGTTCTGATCGGTGCTACTTTTGTTTCTGTAACAGATCCAACAGCCATATCAAACAAATTTATGTTTAGTTTTGCATTTGTTGTGTTTTCTGGGAGTGTATCCGGCTTTCCAATTATTGAACCGATTAATGAATCACTTCTTGAAAGAGAAGGATCAAGTTTTGTTCCAATAGCAACCAAGCCTCCAGGTTTCACAGAATCTACCAATCCAGCTCCTGTACCCAAGGAAACTATCTCTGTTTGTATGGATTGATAAGATTTTTTTCTATCATCGAATAATCCTGGTTTAATCTCGATTTCGTCTCCAACTGAAAATTTTCCCTGAGTTAGACTACCTCCAATGACTCCGCCTTTGAGATTTTTTATTTTTGAACCCGGTTTATTGATATCAAAAGATCTTAAAACATGCATAACAGTATTTTTGGATTCATCTCTTTCCGGAGTTTCAATTGTTTCCTCAATGGCTCCAATCAATGCATCAACATTAAGAGATGATTGTGCTGATACCGGAATTATTGGTGAATCCGCATGTTTTGTACCTTTGACAAATTTAGTGATTTCAGAAAAATTTGATAAAGCATCTTGGTATGATATCAAGTCAACCTTGTTTTGAACAATTACAATTTGTTTGATTCCTAATGTTTGTAAGGCTAAAAGATGTTCTTTTGTTTGAGGTTGTGGTACCTTTGAATTTGCAGCAACCAAAAGCATCGCACCATCAATTAATGCAGAGCCTGAAAGCATGTTAGCCATCAAACTTTCATGCCCAGGACTATCAACAAAGCTTACCACTCTTGATAATTCGCTTTCTTTTCCACAGTTTGGACATTTGGGCTCGGTAGAATAACCTAGTGGTGATTCACATTTTTTACATTTGTAGAATGCTGCGTCTGAATACCCAACACGTATAGTGATACCTCGTTTGAGTTCTTGGCTATGTACGCTTGTCCAAGAGCCAGTGAGAGCCTGAATTAGAGTAGTTTTTCCATGATCTACATGACCTGCCGTACCAATATTGACGCATGGCTGCTTTCCATATTTTTTTATGTACCAATCAGGAAGTGTATCTTTCCAGTGCATTAAGCAAAATTGTAAATCGTAATATGTTAATCTATGCCTTTTTTTCCTTAGGTTCTTTCTTTGGAGCTTCTTTCTTTGGTTCTTCTTTTGGAGCTTCTTTCTTTGGTTCTTCTTTCTTTGGAGCTTCTTTCTTTGGTTCTTCTTTCTTTGGTTCTTCTTTAGGAGCTTCCGTGACTTCTTCCTTTGGAGACTCCACTTTCATTTCACCATCATATCTAAAATTAATTTGATAAATTTCTTCAGAAATAGTATTTCCTCTAACCAACTTTCGTTTTCTTAATCCTTTTACGGTATCTTTCAAACCAACTCCTTTTGGTATTAAGATGTGTTTTCTTGCCATGCCATGTAAATCAGGTCGCATGGGAATACCTGATTTATCACTTCCACCTGTTACTTTCATCTTTCCTTCTAATCCTATGATAGAAGCATCCGTATCATTACCTATTTGCAGACCAAGTAATGGATTGACATCATTATCTTTTAATTCCTTTGTAACTGATTTTCCTTTGATATCAGATATTGTTAATTTGAAATTAGCCAAGTATTCGAAAAAATAGTCAAACTACTAATTAACCTTTGGACTTAATTACAAAAATCTTAAAACATAAAACGAGTAGTATGCTTGTGCCAGAAAAAATATTGTGCCCAAAATGTAATGAAGTTATGTCATCTATGCAGGCATGTCATCTAATCTGTAAAAATTGTGGTGCACATTTAGATTGTTCTGATAAAGGCAATTATTGGTAGTTAAAATCCTGGACGATCTGGAATATAATCTGAAGCAAGGTTCAATGCTTTTTCTTTCATAATTTCCAAGTATTTTTCATAATCAGCTTCAAAATTACAGTGTGGACATTTTACTTTTGTAATCTCGTCATCAAGAATTGCAACTTTTTCACATTCTGGACATTTTGCATCCATAAATGATAATTTCTCATGAAGCTATATAACACTAATTTTCAAAATTCAAATTGGCGGAGTTAGTCCAGCCCGGCAGGACGTCAGCTTCCCAAGCTGGAGGTCGCGTGTTCAAATCCCGCACTCCGCATACTATTGAAATTAACGTAAATCTTTATCGTCTACTTTTGCAATCGAAAGGACGTCAATTACTTCATTGATTTTAGCGATTAGGTCGAGATAGGTAGGCGAAGTAATTTCACCTTTATCGTTTGTTTGCACCTCTAATTTTTTTACCATTATATTTTCTAATTATTTGCTATATTTCAATCTATTAGACTAGTAGGAAGTTTTGGATGATAGACTTACCGTCATCGCTCATTTCAGGGTGAAACTGTGTACCAAAAATATCATGATTGATGTGTCGTATGATTTCATACTTGCATGATTGAGAACTAGCTAAACCCTGAAGATGATTCCCTAATTGTGATATTTCATAATTATGACTTTCATACGCATTGATTTTCCCTTGACATAATTTATTTTCTTTTTCAGTGACAATAATTTCTTCACCTTGAACAGATTTCGGAGATTTCCTTATTGTTCCACCCAATGTGAGAGCCAAGATTTCAGCCCCATAGCAAATTCCAAGTAATGATTTTTTCTCAGATACTGCATGTTTTATAATTTGAGAGTTTATGGCGTTCATTTTTTGATTATTTTTTCTTCGTCCAGAAAGAATAAACGAATTAAATTGTCCTATATTTAATAGGTCTACTTGATCAAATTTTTGGTCGACAAATTTAGTTTCCTTTTTAGTAAGAAAGTTTACCAAATTTTTTGTGTAGCTAGAACCATTATCCACAACAAGTAGCAACTATTTGCCTACCTCAATCGCGATATAATGTAGTTCAGTTACGTTATCAACAACTTTGAGATATCCAAAGTTAATGGTATCTTCTACCTCCCACATTAGAATACGCTTAGCTCCAGCTTCATCAATGAATTTTGTAATCAATTCAGTTGTAGATTCCAAGTCAGCTTTTGAGTAGAATGCAATATCACCTATACTAAATGATAATGGGATCTGGATGTTTGTTGGAGTAATTAGCTGAATCTCCTTTTCTTCAAATACCGACATGATTGCATCTTCTCGTGCAGTCTTATCCATTATCATACTTACTCCATCAACGGTTACAGATGAAGTAGGTGCTATGCCTGATAATTTTTGTAGATAAGCCTCAAATGCGGATTCTTGTGTATCGCCCAATCCAACATAATATTCTCCAGTAAATGCAGCACCTACTGCAGCAATAGTACCAAGTTGTGCTACAACACCACCAGCACCAGCCGTATAAACTGGTATAAAGTAAGTATCATGTTCACCTACTCTATACAATATGTTATCACCAATTCGTGGATTACGCAAAAGCGTCTTTAATTGTGCAAAATCAGGATCTCTGTCAAGTGCTTCACGAACAGAAGTAGGACCTAATAGTTTAGTGTCCGAGTCAATTGGAACTTCATAGAATTGCATTTTACCCAAGTTTGGAGTATCATTTTCTACTACCATATATCCAGCCAAGTTTCTTCCTTGTGAACCACGAAGTTCAAGTGATAACAAGCCAACAAATTCTGGTTCTTCAAATCCAGGTGGCTTTGCTTCAATATAGTAAGTGTCTAAACCACGAGGAATTTCATAGAATTCATTTGCTTGAATGAATGTATCAACATCAGTGACATGGTAAATATTATACATTTCAGTCTTCCAATTGAAAAGTTCTTGAGGATACCTGATCTGTTTTTCTAACCATTCAGGCATCTCGATCACTTTGTCTTGGTATTGTGTCATAAACATGTCAGTGAAAAAGTCATCTCCATGTTGGATCAGCTGAATGTCTCCGTCGTATGTATCGACCAATCCGTATCCCGCTAATCTTAGATATGGATTACCTACTGACCATGGGATGTTACTTGTATCATATCCAATGATGAGTGGAACGAGCCAGTAAGTATTTTTTCCATCAGTTACTGGAAGTGAATCCAATTCCTTTCCAAACAAGTTGAATAAGAAATAAGGATATAATGTAGACATTCTTTCGTTAACGTCCTTGTATCTCATAACGTGGATAGAATCACCCGGATATGAAATCATAAAGTTGGGTTCAAAAATCCAGCTTATAGGAGGAGCTATGTCCAATCCACCCATTCCTGTATAAGATTCATTATTCAACTCTGCAGTATTTCCCTCTCTGTTTGTAGGATATCCAGACCATGTTGTATCAAGTAAACCACCTTCTCCATAGTAGATTTTCCTTTGTGGAAATAGTTCAGAACTATCAACAATTGATCCATCAGTTGCTTCTAATGTTAGAAATCCCTCAGGAACATGAGTGTATACTAAATGTTCGTTATACCATCTATTTTCTAAACTGACGGATGAAGGTAAGATTGGTGCCATTGATGCAGTCCAATACAGTTTATCATCAAATCTCAAAATATCATTATCTTCAAAAGTTACATATGGTATAAGACCAATTTCTGGTTTTAATTTTGCAAATGCTGCTTGCCAGTCCCATACACGTATACCATCAAGTACATCCTTGTTCTCATCTACATAATTGCTAATATTATTCGGAGAAATTGAGTTGAGGGTAACGTCGTGAATATGTTCCTCTATCTGATCTAATTCTCCAAGATATCTATTCACACCAATTTGTTGTGCGTTATATGGACCAAGATATTCTATCTTTTTTGCATCAGCAACACTGTTGTTAACAGACATTGCTATGCCTACAATTAATGCAATTACAACTATGGTAATAATTCGAATGTAAACATCTCTCTTCAACATATGAGTAAGTATTCTAGATCTCATTCTATCAAGGAATGAAAATGCAATTAATGCAAAGCCAACAACAAGTGTTCCACCTATTGCATATTTTGTATTATAATCAATTTGGTTACCAAAGAACATATTGAATCCAGCCCAAAGCACACCAATTCCTATAACTGCTTCCAATGTTGATACATAGCTGAGATATTTTGGCTTCCCTTCTGTTGAATCATGAATAAATGCTGTAATGGTTGAGATGATATGATGAACTCCGATGTACAACAGCAATCTTGTACCAATAGCTCCAAGTAACGGTGGAACTAAAACCAAGAGAGCTGGAATCATTGGAACTACTTTCTCAGTTGCATAGGAATGGTCAGTTGGTGGTGTGACAAATGGTAGTGAAAATATTGTAGGTATATTATCTATCCCAAGATCATTTCCGTCTATCAGATAAACCATAGAAAATCCAAACATAAGATTTGCAAAGAATGCACCAAAGAGTAAAACCTTGGTAATTTGCCAAAGAACAAACTGTACTCCTGAAATTTTAAACTCGCCGAAAAGTGGTATGGTTTGTGCAGATGCATTAGTACCCTGACGACTCATAAATCCAAGGAAAGTTTGTAAAACATACCATCCAATAGAAGCCCGTCTTACAACATTCACACGTACTAATGCTATAGCAGCAAGAATCAGACCGGAAATTAATGAAAAGTAAAGTGGCGTAGTAAATAGATCAGCAAATTCTTCTACATTCATCAACATAATGATGCCCTGGTGACCAACAACCACGAAAGTCGCAATTATGATAATTGCGATAATTCCTACTCTAATGTACTTGCCAGCATCTGGTGGTGGAGTGTTATCTCCTTTTGATGAACTATACAAACTTACAAAATTTAATTCAGGAGGTATTAATTCCTTAGCAACGAATACCCGAATTTTATCATTTTACGCTGAATTTGCAATGCCTTTACACATCATATACACAGCTGCATACTTTGGAACAGTTGTTTTTTCGCTGTTATATGGCCCAAATTTTTTATTTTTTAGTTGAAATTTTAGTGGGCAGTTTGCAATAATCTCTGTAGGTTTATCATCAATAAGACACGCCTCAGAGTAAGGCCTAAACTTTTCAATATCTTTGCAGACAAGCTTACAAAGACCACTTTTGCTGTTTAATGAACCCTCAAGACGGAAGATTCTGTGTATGTCAACTGTTACATTTGGATCTATTTTTATGCCGATCGAGTTTTTACCGATCTCATTAAGTTTTTCTCTATATGCTACATAACCATCAGAAATAATTTTTGAAACTAATTTAGATTTTTTTGATTTAGAACCAAACAACTCCTTTGCTACTCGACCTTTCCAGCTAGATTCATCAAACTCTGGGAATGATGACTTGGAAGGATTATTTTTTTTAAAACCAAACGTTTCAGGTATAACCTTTTGAAACTTGATGTAATCAATCAATTCACCTCTTTCTTTTGATCCTAAATCATTATACTGTGAATGCTTCACATACAAATGAAAACCCTCGTTTCCAGAAAAAGAAGTTACTATGTCATTAGCTGGAATGTTTAGGTCATCAGTCAAAACCTTGTCCAGTTTTGAAAGTTCTTTTTTTAAACCAGCCATACAATTATCGCATGGTAATGATATGTGTGCTATTTTATTTGATTTACATTTTGGACAACCATCTTGTGACAAAAATATCTCGCCGCAAGATGTACATTTGTTACAAGTGTGATCTTTTCTACAGGGCAATTTTAGATCCTTTGCATCTATATCAAAAATAATATCCGCTTCTTTCCAATCTTTCTCTGACATTGGCATGCTTGGAAAAGTGTAATATGCATTCGAACAAAAAACATCTGAAGGTATATTTGACATTAACATTAAATGTAGATCCTTATCTGTCTTTATCGAAATGTGTCTAATCATTCCAGTGTTAAATTTCATGTATCCAAATTCTCTTTCAGATGCTCTATCTGGAACGTTGATTAGATTGAAATGATCAAAATAATATTGTTTGAAAGCATCTTCCAAAAATTTCAAATCTTTTTCAAACATTACAATCTTTTCTTTCCGAACTGCATTGGATTTATAATATTATCACATTCTGGTATTGCAAAACAAAGATCATTACTTTTAATCTTGTCACATGATGGGCAGGCATATTTGGTGTTGCCACCTGTTTCGCCGGCAAGTTGTTTCAGTTGATATAACGTAGTCCTTTCTTTGTAATCTGGAGCGTTTTTGAATAATGGTGCAATTTGTTCTATTGTCTGTCCTCTACCAAGAAGAAATGTACCTAGCATGAATCTACCGGAGTGAGACAGGTTTTCTCCATTATTTAGTACTTCAATTGCATGCTTGATGCATGGTGGAAACTCGGTTGAAATAGTTGTAGGGACGGTTAGTTTTTTGCCCATTTTAACTAATTTAGCTACTTTCTCTTCAAATACTTGGAATGATTTTGGCGTTTGAGCGGATTTAATTCTAGTTCCAATATAATTTCCTAGTTGCTTTCTAGTTAATCTCACAGATTCGTGAGGAGTTAAAAAAACCATACCGTTCTCAACATGACGGTTAATAAGCTTCCATTCGAGCTCATGAAAATGTACAGCATGTTTCAAGTAATCAGCAATTGGAATTGTAAAGTAATCACCGTTCTTTTTTATCTTTATAGAAAAAAGATCTAGAAAAATTTTAGTTGCAAATTCTTCATTTGTTTTGTTTGATTTACCCACAAGATCCTTTTCCAAAAATCTTTCAGCCCTCCGAGCTTCAGCAAGAGAAAAACGACTGATGAGTGTATTCATCCCAGCTAACTTTAATAGAATTATTGCTATCAAAAATGAAAATACTTCTAATGGAAGCGAAGCGTCTTTGTTAGACGAATCGTCCACTTTGTAATTGTAAATATTTCCTTGTGATGCAGATTCAATTCTTTCATATGCTCTATCAACAATAATCTGAAGATCTGGATCTGTTGCAAACTGTTCAAGCGTGAAACCTTGATCTTTTAGATATTGGCCAGCTTCTGCCAAAAATGGATATTTTACGATCTCATCATGTCCAAAACTAATCATATACAAACATACTCTGACCTTTCTAAAAAATTTACTTTAAAAGAATTGAAGGCAAAAACGTTATACTAATTTAAATTATGTAATGAGGGTTTTTAGTCGTGCAAATTGGTCATCATGTATCCATATCAGGTTCGCTTGCTAATGCGGTAACCAATGCAAATGAACGTGAGTGCTCTGCATTTCAGATCTTTACGGGAAACCCTAGGGGATGGTATACGAAAGATATTACAGATGAGGAGGCACTTAATTTCAAGAATAATCTTAGCCAAACTAACATAGATCGATTTGCTACTGTGGCACACATGCCTTATCTACCTAATCTTTCTTCCCCAGAACCACCTGTTTATGAAAAATCAATCAAAGCAATGATTCGAGAAGTTAAACGATGTGATCAAATAGGTATCCCATTTCTTGTAACACACCTAGGTAGCCATAAAGGAACGGGAGCAGAAAAAGGAATACAAAGGTTGACTAGTGCACTAATCGAAGTTGCAGAAAAAACCAAAAATGTTACCATTCTACTAGAAAATACTGCTGGTCAAAAAAACTCAGTAGGCTCTAATTTTTCAGAATTATCTGAAATCTTTTCTAGCCTAAAACCTGCTGATAGATTTGGGATTTGTATTGATACCTGTCATGCATTTGCTGCTGGATATGATTTAAAACATGAAAAAAATGTCAAAGCCACTTTTGATGAATTTGACAAAGAAATAGGAATAGAGCATATCAAAATTCTACACTTGAATGATTCAAAAGGTGAATTAGGATCCAATCTTGATAGACATGAACATATTGGTATGGGACATATTGGAAGTACCGGATTAGGTAAAGTGATTAAACTAATGAATAAAAATAAGACTCCTATAATATTAGAGACGCCGATTGATGAAAGAAGGAGTGACTTTGAAGATATTGGAGCGGCTAAAGAACTTGCATAAAATTAAGAATTTATTCTACCAGGAGAGTTTGAAATTATGACATATGATGATGTGATGAAGCTTGCATTGGAACGAGGATTTTACTTTCCAAGTTCTGAGATCTATGCTGATGCACAGGCAGGTTTTTGGGAATATGGTCCATCTGGTGTAAGTTTAAAAAATAAATTCCTAGAACTTTGGAGAAGAGAATTAGTTAGACGTGATAAAATGATTGAGATTGACGGTTCACAAATAATGGCCAAGTCTGTGTTTGATGCATCTGGTCATCTTGCAAGTTTTGCGGATCCAATTGTAAGATGCAAAAAATGTAAATCAACACACAGAGCTGATAAAATTATTGTTGAAGTTAGTCAAATAGAAATCCCTGAAAGCGCTGACCTTGATGAATTTGACAAAATTATTGTAGAAAAAAATATCAAATGCCCAAAATGCAACGGTGATTTTGAAAATGCAAAAAAATTCAATATGATGTTTGAAATTGGAATAGGACCAGAAGGTGAATCAGCATTTCTGAGACCTGAAACGTGTCAATCAATATTTGTTGATTTCCCACGAATATTCAAAACAATGAGAGGAAAGCTGCCTCTAGGAATTGCACAAACAGGTAAAAGTTTCAGAAATGAGATAGCACCTAGACAAAGTCTGCTTAGACTGAGAGAGTTTTATCAGGCAGAGATTGAAGTGTTTTGTAATCCTGCGAAACTGAGTGATCTAGGTAAATTCTCAGAGATTAAAGATACCAAGATTCGTATTCAAATTGATGATGAAATCAAGTCTATGACGTGTAAAGAGGCAGTAGATTCACAAACCATACCTAACGAATTTGTTGCCTACTACCTAGGATTATTAGCAGAATTTTATGAAAAAACTGGAATAAATATGGAAAAAAGTAGATTCAGGAAACTAGGAGACAAAGAGAAGGCGTTCTATGCAGAAGTTGCGTTTGACTTTGAAGTGGAAACTGCAGTTGGTTGGTTGGAGCTTGTAGCATGTAATTATAGAGCTGATTATGATTTGAATAGTCATTCCGATAAAAGTAAAGAAAAGTTTGAAGTCATGGATGGTGATGAAAAAGTGTTACCACATGTGTTTGAACTTTCAATGGGAATAGATCGTAGTATGTACACAATACTAGAGCATAGCTTACGTGAAGACAAAGAAAATGAAAGAATGGTGTTATCTCTTAAACCATACTTATCACCTATTCATGTTGGAGTTTTATCATTAGTAAAAAAAGATGGTCTTGCAGAAAAAACTGATGAGGTTTATCTAAACATTAAACGAAAATATGATGTGTTTTTGGATCATTCTGGTGCAATAGGAAGACGATACAGACGATTGGATGAAGTTGGTGCACCTTATGCTATTACAATTGATCATCAAACATTAGATGATGATACAGTTACGATTAGAATGCGTGATTCCATGGAACAAAGTAGAATAAAGATTTCTGAGTTAGATGAGAAACTTTCCAAGGAAACAGCTTTCCCTTAAAGTTACAAATTTAAAAAATAAAAAAATAGACCTAGTCTCAATATCTACTCAAGAAAATTCATTGGGTTAGATTGAGATTGGGACTCTGGTCCTGTTGATGTTGGTATTGATGGAAATCTTTCATCTGTTTGTTGCTCTGCAACTGCTGATGCTTCTTGTAAGATTGCATCTGTCTCTTCGTTTGAGACATCAGATTCCATGGTGTTAAACGAATCACCGGATAGTGAATCTACCATTAATCCATTCAATGTTTGTGTCATCGAAGTCAATTCAGAATCGGCTTCTGGCATGAATCTGGATAACGATGATTTCAAACCTTTCATTGTTGACATTGCTGGTCCAATTGAAACCATTGCATCACCAAGGTCATGAATTGTAGTCAATCGCATTTGAACTTGTTCTAGAGATGTTCTTGCGTTGCCTAAAGTTCTTGAAACCTTGCGTACTTCTGCTAATTCTGCAGACAAAACTCTGCTCGCAGACGTATCATGATTCTGCATTGCTGTTACAATTCTGGCAAAGAGTTGTTGGTCCCTTTCACGAAGCTTTGTCAACATGGAGTCCATTTTTGAAGTTTGGACTTGAAGTTTGTTCACGGCTACCTGAATTCGTGGTTTTAATGCACCCTGTGGTTTCACAGCGTCACGAATCTTATCGGTCATGCTTTTTGTTTCTTGACGTGCCCATGTTTTGTTAAAAGCTGTCATAGAAAATTCTTGAAAATTTTACTCTTAATGCAAGGTGTGCATTTAGATCAACACTAGGCTAAATTTAGCTTACAAACAGTAAAAACTATAAAAGAAATGAGTGATTTATGGCGAGAATCATAGTATTTGATTCAGGATTTGGCTCTCTATCAATAATAAAACCAATACAACAAGCAGTAAAGTCTGATATCATCTATTTCGCCGATCAGAAAAATTTTCCTTATGGACAAAAATCAAAATCCGAACTAACAAAAATTATAACAAAACGACTCAAATTGCTTGAAGAAAAGTTCAAGCCTGATCTAATTGTTGTCGGATCTAATACTCCATCATTGCTAGTTCAGATCAAGAAAAAAAATGTGATCAAAGTATTACCTCCAATTAAGATGGCTGCTAAAATTTCGGTGACAGGAAATATTGCTATACTTGCAACACATGCTACCATAAAAAGTAAAAAATTATCTGAGTTTATAAAAAAGAATAAACTAGCAAGACGGATTAACATTAAAAAAATAAACGCATCAAAACTAGTACAATTAGTTGAATCTGTAAAATTTATTGATGATAAAAATTTGTGTGAGAGAACCATTAACAAGGTTCTAAGTCAGGAGTTTTCTAAATACAATATTGATGTTGCTACATTGTCTAGTACACACTTACCATTTTTATTATCATTTTTTAATAAACAATTTCCTACTGTCAACTTTCTAGATCCCGGACAAGAGATTGCTGATAAAGTTAGAAAAACTGTAAAAAAACCGTCAAAAAGAAATAGTATGAAAATTTTTACATCATCTAAACCAGAAAAATTCCAGAAGGATCTTTCAAAGATTGGAATTAAACAAAAAGTTACTTTTTTGAATTAGTTTTTGCTTTTCTAAATCCATGACTAAAACTCTTATCATATAGTTTGGAATATTCATATGATTTTGGTTTTATAACATCACCGATAATGATTATTGCTGTTCGCGTAATTTTTTGAGCTTTAATCTTTTTTGAAATTGTTTGTAATGTTCCTGTGATGATCATTTGATCAGGCCAACTTGCACGGTAAACAACTCCTACTGGTGTCGTCTTTGGGTATCCACCTGCCACTGCCTCCTTTACAATATTATCAATAAGTTGGACGCTAAGATAAAAGATCATTGTGGCTCTATGTTTTGCAAGCTCGGAAATCTTTTCACGTTTTGGAACCTTTGTACGTTTTTCTGCTCTTGTTATAATCATGGTTTGTGTAACTCCAGGTAGTGTAAGTTGTGAACCAAGTGCAGCTGCAGATGCAAGAAATGATGTGACGCCGGGTATTATTTCCGAATTAATTTTCTCTTTATGTAGATTATCCATCTGTTCACGAATTGCCCCGTAAATAGTTGGATCACCATCATGGAGTCGTACTACATTTTTGCCTTTTTTTGCATTTTTCCTGAGAATATCGAAAATTTCCTCACGAACAAGCTTGGCTGCATCGAAGGTTTTTGCCTTTTTACACATCTTCATTATTTGCTCAGGAATAAGTGAGCCAGAATAAACTACCACATCTGCCTTTTGAAGCAGTTTTTTTGCCTTCACCGTAATTAGGTCTGGATCTCCTGGACCACAACCTATGAAGAAAACCTTAGACACGTTTTACCACCAAGATGGAGAAATATTTTGTTGTAAGAGTATCATCATTAACTTCGCCTAAAGTCATTTTTCTGATGATCTCGTGATCTGTTCCAAGATCTTGGCCTATTGCAAAAATAGAATTATCAGGAAATCCTGCATCCTTTAAAACCTGAATCACTTGGTCAAAATATCTTCCATCCTTAAGAAAGATCATGCTTTCTGAATTTTTTGCAATTTCCTTGACAGAAGATAAATCATAACAAGATGGAATTACTGCAACTTTTTCTGAACCTTCAGCTACACTGACTCCTACCTTAGCTGCAAAAGTGAATATTGAAACAATCCCAGGTATTACGGTGATCTTCATATCTGGATGGTTGGTTCTAATTTCTCTGTTCATGTAGATCCATGTACTATACAAATATGGATCGCCTACTGTAAGATATACAACATTTTTCCCAGATAACACCTTTTCAGCCATTATCTTCGCATTTTTTTTCCAAGTTGACTCTAACACACTCTTATCTTTGGTCATAGGAAAAATTAGGCGAACAATTTCCTGATTTTTTGATTTATCTATCAGTGGGGAAACAACTGATAGTGCAATACTTGGTCGATCTTCGTGTGAAGCAGGACACATTATTGTATCAGCTGCTTTGATTGCATTTACTGCCTTTACTGTAAGTAATTCCGGATCTCCCGGCCCACAACCAACACAAACAAGTTCAGCCAAACCAAATCATCCTATTTTTTTGTAGCCGATAAAACTGTAACTGGATTTCGTGCAAGCATCATGGTTCCGGTTGTAGTCTTTCGGCTCTTTGAAATAGTAACTTGAGTTATATCAACAGAATCAAAATCTAGTTCTTTAATTGAGGATAAAACAGAAAAGATAGTTTCAATCAAAATCATTCCAATTACTATTCTGCCACCTGACTTTAATTTATCCTGACATATATGCATGATTTCATTCGTATCTGTGCCTGTTCCACCAATAAAAACTGCATCTGCATTTGGCAGTTCTGAAATTTTTTCTTTAGCGTTTCCAAGAATGACTGAAACATTTGCCAGATTAAATTTCTCAAGATTTTTTTTAGTGAGCTCTACTGCTTTGGCATCATAATCTACAGCATGTACATGACCAGATTCCTCAACTTGGTGTGCAGCCTCTACTGATATAGAGCCAGAACCACACCCAATATCATAAACTATCATTCCAGGTTTTAGTCTAGCCTTACTAATCTGAACTACTCTAACTTCTTCCTTTGTGATGGGAACATTTTCATCCCTATCGAAAAGTTCGTCAGGGATACCAGGAGTTTTTGCATTCCACATAATGATACATCAAATTGGTTAGGTAAATGGAGTTGGTATGTTGCTTTGTGGAAGATTCAACAATGTATAGCTCAAGATCCATGCAAATAGATAGAGAAAGATGTAACTTCCGATTCCTGTTGTCACAAGTTTTTTTCTATCAGCCCTTGAGAAGTTTATCTTCATTCCCTTTGCAATAACACAAGTTGCAACAAACAACACTATCATGAATATAATTGAGGTCCATCGCTTTTCTTCACTGTCCTCTATTCCTTCAAAAGCAAATGTAGCTATAGCTCCGCCTATAAGTGCAAACGCAATACGCATCCAAAAAAGTACATTAGTACGTTTCTTTGTTAGAAGTTCTTCTTGCGAACTAACATATGTAGATGTATCAACTGGATCAGTTGGTGGTGAGTCACGTCGTTCTGTTGGTGGTGAGTCACGTCGTTCTGTTGGTGGTGAGTCACGTCGTTCTGTTGGTGGTGAATCACGTCGTTTAGCTATTCGTGGTCTTTCTGACTTAGTTGGTTCAGATGTCCACTTTCCTGACACAGAATCATCTGGTTCTGGTTCCGGTTCTAAGGAAGTTTCTTCGTGAGCAGGAGTAAATCTTCGCTCTGCCGCATCCAAATCAGATTCTCTTAATCCTACCGCTTCGTATATGGTATAATCAGGATAATTTCGGTCAAACCAATCCCTGTAATCTTCTTCTCTAACATATCTCTCAATATAGGTATGAGGATCTCTGTTTGGATCCACAAAATCAAGAGGCTTCCTTTCTCTTGAACCAAATCTTTTTTTCCTTTTACCGTGTCTAACCAATGAAATTTCTAGATTCAATCAGGTATGCCTTTTTTAAAACCTTTGTCTAGTAGGCTGGAAAATCGATAAGAGTATAATCGGAGATACATATACCCACTTATGCAACTAGCTGGAATTGAACTGAGATATCTAGTCAATGACATAGGTCAAAAAACTGAGGATTATTACGTCGCCAATATCTATGGTATTTCAAAGGATAGTCTACTTTTCAAGTTTCGCCATCCGGAAAATCCTGATGTTTTACTAATGTTATCAACTAGTGGAATTTGGGTTACAAAAGTAAAGATAGATCAAATAGAACCAAACAAACTACTAAGACGCCTCCGAAGTGATCTTCTAAGATCGAAACTGAAGGAGATAAAACAAATAGGAACTGAACGTGTTGTATATCTAACATTTTCTAATTTTGAAAAAGAGTTTGTAATTGTAAGTGAATTATTTGCAGATGGAAATATCATACTTTGCAATAGTGATATGAAGATTCTTGCGTTACTTTATTCTGTTAACGTTAGACATAGACAATTAAGAGTGGGATCACCATACGTCCCTCCTCCACAAAATAACTTGGATATACTCAAAATGACAGAGACTGATCTTGGTGAAGTTAGATTTACTTCAACTCCAGTTGCAAAATGGATAGGACGTACATTAGGTCTGCCAAGAAAATATGTTGAAGAGATAACAAGATTATCAAATGTTGAATCAAAAAAGAGTGGTACAGAAATATCAAACGAAGAGATAAAGAGTCTCTTTGACAATGCTACTAAAGTTATCAACAATGTAGTGAATGGCCAACACGATCCTGTAATTTCTCGTGATGAAGAGATAAATGTTCATCCTATCCCATTGGGAGAGAAAAATCTTGAAAAAATTTCTAGTTTCATGGAGGGTCTTGATACTGCTTTCACGGAAAATATTCTTAATAAAGGAAAAACAAGCCAAAGTAGTTCTTTTCAGAAAAAAATTTCAGAGTTAGAAACAAGGTTGAATGAACAAACAAATGCAATAAAGGTTGTAACTGACAAATCAGAAAAAATTGCTGGTGTTGCAAATTCACTTTTTGATTATGTATCTCAGGGAATTTCATCCATGAGTGATTCACGAATTGATGATTTATTGAAAACTAACAATGCAGAAATTATAAAAGAAAAAGGAATCACACATATCAAAGTTGAAGATGCTAAAATCAAAGTAGATTTGGAGTCATCTCTTCCAACAATTGCATCTAAACTATTCAACGAATCAAAGAAACAAAAATCTGCAATAGGTGCAATTCAGAAATTAATTATAAAAACTGAGAAGGAGTTAGAAAAAACTATTGAGAAAGGTGAAAATGCAAAGCAGGTAATTAGCTACTCTGAGGTTAGAAAGAAAAATTGGTTTGAAAGATATAGATGGTTTTTTACATCTGACGGATTTTTGGTCGTGGGTGGGCGTGATTCGTCATCCAATTCTGCTGTAATACGAAAACATCTTGAAAAAGACGACAAAGTCTTTCATGGCGAAATTTATGGTTCTCCATTCTTTTTGCTGAAAGATGATGGTTCTTCCATAGCTTCAAGCCTGAATGAAGTCGCACATGCTACAGTTTGTTTTAGCCGTGCCTGGAAAGAATCAATGTATGGTACCAATGCTTACTGGGTTAACCCAGAACAAGTCAAAAAAGGAGCCCCAAGCGGACAATCCATGGGAAAAGGTTCGTTTATCATCGAAGGACAACGTAACTTTGTCAAAATTGCTACTCTGAAAATGTGTGTTGCCATTGTCGAGTATGAAGGAACTCATTTGTTAACTTGCGGACCACCATCCCTGAAAGAAAACTGCGTTTCATATGTTATGATAGAGCCCACAGGAATGGAAATGGTTGATGCAGCAAAAAAAATTCGTTTCGAACTGATATCAATCAATGAGACAATTGCAAAATCATTTAGTGTTGATGATTATGTGCGTGTGCTACCATCTGGTCCAAGTAGAATAATAGAGTCTGGTTCTGGATCTTAATCTTCACGATATCTTTTCTTGTAAGGATCTTTGTATCTTTTTTTCTTTATTTTTTTAGCCAAGAGATATTTCATCCCCATCTTTTATTTTGTCATATTCATCAGGTTCCAAAATAAACAGCGGAATGTTTGCAAGTGCACACCCAGATGCAACTGTGAGATCAACTTTCTGGCAAACCATCGCCAGTGGAGACACGTTGTTTGATTTTATTGAATAAATTGTATATGCGCCTACACTACTACCTATACCATTTGGAAAAACTAGTATACTATCCTTGATTTTTTTTCCATAAAGATCGTGTTTTTTATCAATAATTTCTCCGGTTTTTTTGTCAATTGTTCCTAGGAAGTTGATTGGTTGGTTAGACTTGAGTGCTTTTCCTGTTACCTTTCCTTTTACAATAATTTTTTGAGTCAACTTGTCTCATCACTCACAATTTCTGACAATGGTTTTAGGTTTACATCTAAACCATTTGAATTTTTAAAATAATATGCACCCTTGATGCTGTTTGTTGTAACACTATCTACATCCTTTTTGGTAACCAACGGAGTCAAACATGTACAACAATCTGACATTAGTTCACATCCAGCACTTTCTAGCTGACCAGCATATCCTAAACTTCTCGCCTGTTCCTGAATTGTCCTTGGGCAAAATATCAAACATCTTTTCTTGAATGATCTTCCCTTTAGCATGACAGCAAGGTCAGTCATCTCCTCAAGCCCGAGCTGTGGACTTCCAAGCGTGATTAGGTCACCTGAATCAGCTGTGTTTAGCTCATCGAATACATTTTGCATCTCATTTTCATCAAAATCTACCTTTTCAGATGCATTACTGTTATCATCCAAAACAAACTTGCCACAAGATCCTGACGTTCCCATACTTGCACAAAGTGACTTGTTACATCTTTTGTCTAAGTTCTTTACACCGGAAATTGCAACAGATTTGTCTGCTACCTTTCCAGCAAAATATCCCAACAAACCAAATGTAAGCTCGTTTGGATCTTGAACCTTCATTGAAATTGACATACTTGGAGAATTGTCTTTACGAAGATCAGAGTATGGACTTTTGCCGGTAATTGCACTTGCAAGTGCAGAAAATGCACTTTCTTTGTTTGTCTTTAGATGTCCAATCGAGTTTGCATAAATTGCTGCATTACTTTCTGCAAATGATACCTGCGTATCTTCTCCTGGGAGATCATAGATTTCATAAGGAATGCAAGAAAATGAAGGAGTCATTCCCATCTTTCCATATGACTTTCTAATGCTTTCCTGTTTTTGTATAAAATTTTCATCAAGGCCAAACTTTTCTACACTGTCCTTGTCATAGCCCATTGGATTTACCGTAGTCCTTACCTTGAACTTTGCATTCTTGCTTAGGTTTGCTAGAAATTCTTCCCCTGCATCACCAATTGTATTATAGTTTACACCGGAGACATGAGCCCAATGAATTGGCACAAGTTTTTCTGCATCTGTTGCCTCCCCAACTGCAGATAATATTCTATATGCTGTTTGCAGTGATTCTCCATGTTCTCCGTTAAGTGATTTCTCTTCTTCCCTTGTTAATTCCAATAAGTATGATTAGGCATTTCTCTATAATAGTGGTTATGGCTATCTTTTTGCCCCACAACTAGTACAAAACAAATCTTCGGCAGAAATTGCAGAGCCACACTTTACACATATACCAAATGCAGAGTCTTGGTTTGATTTTTCTATTTTTCTGGATGTTTTTTCTCCTATTTCACCATCTTCATTTATGGTAAAACCTTCATCTGCATCTGCAAGATATTTTTTCTCATATTCTTCTAGTTCTTCTTTTCGTGATTTCTTACCAGATTCAGTTTGCTGTTGGCTTGGTTCCGACTCTTCAACTTGTCTGATTACACGTTTAGGTTTTCTAGGTTCAGGACTAAGTCTCTTTCCTAGATGCGTTTTAACTAATTTTTCCAAGTATTCTAAATCAGAGATATAGAGTTTCTTTCCTCTCTCCAGTCTTTCTCTTGTGTCATTTAGTCTGTATTTATCACCAGCTCCAAGTGCGATGAGTTCCTCTACGTCATTTATCAAAGATCTCAAGGATTTTCTTTTTATTTACTGAAAATTAAACTTTATAGGCTTACAAAAAAAAATCAAGTAAAATGGACATTACTGAAAAAATAAACCTGATCTCAAGACCTCCCATTGAGGAAGTTGTTACTGAGGAAGAGTTGTTAGAATTATTAAAAACAAATTCAAATCCAAAGCACTACATTGGAATAGAAATTTCTGGCTTTTTACATCTTGGAAGTTTGATTAGTACTGGGTTTAAGATTAATGATTTTATTCAGGCTGGTGTAAACTGTACTGTCTTTTTGGCTGATTGGCATACATTGCTAAATGACAAGCTGGGAGGAAGTTTTGAAAATATTAGAAAAGTTTCAAAGTATTACGAGGATGCGTTCAAACTGGTCTGCCCTGGAGTGAACATAGTTTTAGGAACTGATCTGTATGATTCCAAAAAGGAATACTGGTCGGAACTGGTACAGATTGCAAAACACATGTCCCTGGCAAGAACCATGAGAACTCTTACCATAATGGGAAGATCAGAAAATGATGAAAAAATTGATCTTGCAAAACTTCTTTATCCTGCAATGCAGGCAGCAGACATTCATTCGCTTGATCTAGATATCGTGCATGCAGGAATGGACCAGAGAAAAATTCACATGTTGGTTAAGGATGTATTTCCAAAAATGAAATGGAAGGTTCCAGTAGCTGTTCATCATAAGTTACTTCCTGGATTAACCAAACCTGCAGAAGTAAAAGCTGATGGTGAGGTGGCAAAAATGAGCAAGTCAGATCCCAACGCCGGAATCTTCATTCATAATTCAGATGACGAGATTAGAACCAAAATTAAGAAGGGATTTTGTGAGGAAGGAAGCATTGAAAACAATCCCGTACTAGAAATCGCAAAGAATGTAATCTTCCATGAATTTGATACCATGTCTATTGAAAGACCTGAAAAATTTGGCGGTAATGTTAGTTATGATAATTTTGCAAGCATGGAATCTGATTTTGCACAGAAAAAACTTCATCCTTCCGATCTAAAGCAAGCTGTAGGAGAATCATTAGTAAAAATAATATCACCAATTCGGGAGAAATTGTCTTTGAGTGAGGAGCTGTCGAATTTAATTAAAAATAGTTACTAGTTCTGAATATTAGGTTCTTTAATATTATATTTTGATTTGTAGCCTCTTGGGTTGATCATTAGATCATTAAAGTTGTATGTAGAAGAATTTCCAACAATAACAGTACTTATCATGCCAAGCTTATCTGCAAATTCTTCCATGTGTTCAAGATCTGTCATGGTTATTGATTCGGTTTCTCGATAAGCGCCTTTGATGATTGCAACTGGAGTGTTTGGTGCTCTGTATTTCAGTAAAAGTTTTCTGGTGTCCTGTAACTGGTGTATCCTTTTTTTGCTGGACGGATTGTAAATTACTATAACATAATCGCCTTGTGCCGCAGCTTCTACCCGTTTAACGATAATCTCCCATGGAACAAGAAGATCGCTCATGCTTACAACTGCAAAATCTGTCATGAGTGGTGAACCAACTAATGATGCACAGGAATTTAGTGCGGAAACACCTGGTACGATTTCCACGTTCAGCCCTGTCTTTGGATTCCATCCAGACTCTGCGAGTATCTCAAAAATTAATCCCGCCATTCCATAAATTCCAGGATCACCACTAGAAACTAGTGAGACTATCTTACCTTCCTTGGCTAACTTTATGCATTGATGTGCACGTTCCACTTCCTGTGTCATATCATATCTGTGAATGTCTTTTCCTTCAATCAGATCTTGAACCAAATTCACATATGTTGAATATCCAACAATCGTTCCGCTTTCTTCAATAACTTGCTTTGCGCGAAAGGTCATATGATCATGATGACCTGGTCCTACACCAACAATGTATAATTTTCCTGTCATTATCTTGCTCAAGATTGTAAATAATTTATCTCTTTCAAATGTTATCTGATCTTATCCAGCTTGAATTCATCATGTAGTGACTGAACCACAGCCTTGCAGTCAGAATCCTTCACAACAAATGCTAGATTGAGTTCTGAGGATCCCTGAGCTATCATGATAACATTGACATTCTTCTTTTGAGCCGCAGAAAATACCTTTGAAGCAACGCCTACGGTACCTCTCATGCCTGAGCCAATTACTGCTATGATTGAAACTCCTGGTGTGACATCAACTTTTTTGACTGTTTGTCCCAGCAAGTTCATTTCAAGTGCATTTGCAGCCTTTTCAAGATCTGGCCTTTTTACAAGCAATGATACACTTGACTCTGATGGGTTTGAAGAAACCATCATCACGTTAACATTTTTCTCTGCTAGTGTTGTGAATATTTTTGCTGCAGTACCTGGTGCTGCAAACATTATTCCGCCGCTTAGATCAATCAAACCAATATTTCTGATTGCAGAAACACATTTGACAGTTTTTTTAGTTGCAGCAGAAGGTGTTGGAGTTACAATCGTTCCACTATTCTTCACATCAAACGTACTTCTAATCCTCATAGGTATTTTTTTGTGGAATAAGGGTTCGAACGTTCTTGGATGAATTTGTTTTGCACCAAATTGTGCCATCTCTATTGCTTCTGCATATGAAACCTCTTTCAATAATTTAGCATTTTTAACAAGTTTGGGATCAGCAGTCATCAAGCCATCAACATCACTCATCAACCAAATTTCGTCTGCATTTATGCAAGAAGCAATTATTGTTGCAGTATAATCCGAACCACCTCTACCAAATGTTGTAATGTTGCCATGTTGATCAGCACCAGCAAAACCGCCCACAACTGGTATTATTTTTTTTGTCAGTAAGGAACCCAATGTCTTGGAAATACGAATTCTGGTTGTATCCATTAATGGTCTGGATTCTCCAAAATTAGAATCAGTAACTATACCTACTTCTTTACCATTTAATGCAGTAGATTTTTTCTTGATATCCTGTAATGCAAAAGATACTAAATCGTCAGAAAGTCTCTCGCCGAATGAAATCAAATAGTCTAATGAACGAGCTGAAACTTCTTTCAATAGTGTAAGACCACGAACCAACTCCTTCAATTCTGAAACATCTGTGTTTAGTTTTTGTATCAATTGTTTTCTGATTGCAGAATTTTTTACTGTCTGATTAGCAAACTGTTTGTGTTTTTTGATTATATTGTTCAGCGCCTTGGTAACATCATCCTTCTTTTTCTCTTCAATCAATCTTGAAATTGTAAGAAGATCATCAGTTGTACCATCAACTGCTGAGCATACCACAACAATCTCATTATCCTTTGAAAATGAAGCAACTATTTTTGCAACATTTCGTATGTGATTTGGAGATGAAAGCGATGTTCCGCCAAATTTTAAGACTAGTCTCAAAGTATCATACCTATTTTAGTCAATCAATAAATTCGTTAACTTTCTACCCGTGGTGCCAGATAGAAATGAATTCTGCCAATATTGGATACCTTGAATTCAATACGAAGCGGTTTTCCGCTAGAAAATTCACATATTATGGAATCAGATGTGCTACCCATTGCCTTCACAATTGGATTAAGATATTCTAGGCTGTACGTACCCGTACATTCTTGGTTTACTGTAATTTCCTCTAATCCCTCCATACCTTTTTCAAAACTTATGACAGCCTCTCCAGAATCCCCCTTTCCAGAAAATTCTGCGTTATTTGTTGCTGTTTTTATAAACAGATAATCCGAGACCACATCAATATCGCCCAATATTTTATCGAATGTGCTGGAAGACAGACTAATTTTAGAATCATAAGAAATTTTTGGAAGAGGTGTGTCTGAAGCTGAACCTTCAATTAATCTCATACTCCATTTTTTATTTTTCCCTATCAGAATCTGTAACATACTATCATCAGATATACTAATCTCAATACTTTCATTTTTTTCTGCTCTTTTGATTACCTTAGAAAATTCATCTACCCGAACTCCAAATTTGATGTCACCATCACAGTTGTATTTTTCAAAAGCGGAGTTGGGCCAAGAAATGTCTATGAGTGCGACATGAGAAGGATCCATTCCTCGAAACGTGATCCCTTCTACAGTTGCTTCAAATGTTGCTTCTTCAACCAAAGTTGTGATCGATGAAATTACCGCTTTCCATTCATCAGATGTATTTGTCTTAGCTGAAAATTCCAATTTAATGAATTAATTGTAATATCAAAATTAAACGTTATGTGTAATCACGCCAGGTGTAATTACATTTAGTACATTTGTAAAACCGTGTTTCAGGTTCATCAGCACTACGAGTCTGAAAACTCCACCAAACTCCTTCTTTGCCATGACATTTTTCACAGTCAATCTTTATAGTTGATTTTAGTGCATTTGCTTCGTTCATGTCATCTTCATCATATATGATAAAATCAGGATCTTCTTCGGGTTCCCCCATAGGATTACCCTTTCTTAGTAAGCAGTTTTTTTAACTTGTTTACCTCTGCAATTGCGGAATCTGTGGCTTTCAATATATCTTTGATTGGATTGGTAGAAGCAACTCTCATCCATAATTCATTTGTAAGGGGATGTCGAGTTATGACTCCAGCGTATTCTGTTTTAGGATCACTAAGTAGCTCATTTTGTACAATATACAATACGCCCAAATCTCCACCTTTTATTGAAAGATTCACTTCATTTTTGCTTGATTCCATTACTTCAATATCCATGTAATCAAAAAAGAACTTATTGTGGTTATAAATCATTATCAGTAGTAATGACTTCAACGATTTCGAATTTAGTATTGGTGAAAGACAAAGATGCTTATGCGTCTGATGAAAATATCAAGATAAACGTAAAGTTCTCATTGACTGGAGATCTGCGTAATCAGTTTAACGAGAAAAATTGGACCGAGTCTTATGTGAAGAACGATAATCAATTTAAACTGAAATATGGCATCAAGCTTGTTACGGGCGGAATAAGAAAACACAGCCCTGGAAGAGAGATAGACACTTATCGAAAGGCATCAATTTTTTGGACACGAAATCCAAAGCTTGTAAACCCAATGAAGGAGAAAAGAATTTGGGTTCAGGTAGCAAAAAATTTCGAGCCATTTATCAGATTAACTGAAGAGGAGGTTCAGCAAGAATTATTTGATTTTGATGAACAAATCATGTTCAGCGCGTCTGAATTGGGAAAAGGGGTTCATAAAATCAGCGCATCTGTTTCTGCTTCTTGGCATACACATGCATGGATTCAGGGAGATAATGAGAAAATTCATTCTGAAGAAATTGAAATTAACATTAATTAATGATGCCAGATTTTTGAACAATTATGGCAAAATATGATGGTTTGTTGGGACAACCTATTTTGGAAGTAGAAGAGCCTGATAAGGAAGGAGGAGTTACTCTAATTTTTAAGGATAATAGATTTTTGTTTGTAAAGATAGAAGATGGTAAGTTAAACACCATTTCAATTCCCGAGTGATCATATGGCAAAGTTTGATGGAATAAGAATGCAAGATTTGGTTGAGGTACAAGATCCTGACAAAGATGGTGGAATAACACTTGTCTTCAAAGATGAGAAGTTTCTTCATATCAAAATAGTTGATGGAAAACTTGTTACTGAATCAGTTCCAGAATAGGCTTAAAGAGATTTTTCAAACTGGAAAATTATTTCCTCTTGTGAGAATGATTGAATAGAACCTGGCCTTTCTTCGCGCACTTTTTGTATCGCATCATCAGCAGACATTTTTTGGTATTTTATGAGATAACAAGCTAGTATTGTTCCAGTTCTTCCCAAACCAGCAAGACAGTGAACCATAACAGGCTCTTCATCATTTAGTCTATCATGAATAAAATCAACAGCATTAGTCAAGTCATCAAATTGAGGAACCCCCATGTCATTGGACATTACATGTAGATAGTTTACGTTTTTAATCCAATCATCATCAAGAGGCTCTTCTCTAATTGTTACAATTGATTTTACACCTTCATCAAGTACCCATTTAATTTCATCAAATGATGTAGGAATTGCACTACCAGCCAATTTTTCTGGAATCAACCATGAAAAATTATCAGGTTTTCCAGTAATCATACCGTGAAGTTTTCGTTTAGCATCACCGATTTTTGTCATACAAAAAATACATGTTTTAACAATATAAAATTAGATAAGAAAAAGAAATGAAATGGTTGGTTTAGTCGATTAATTCAGTCCAACCTTTTACGAAGACTGAGTTTTTGTACAGTGGAACTGGCTGACCTACAGTGAAGTCCATTGGTCTCATCCAAAAGATTGCCTTTGTTGGGCAAACTCCTATACATGCACCATCAGAGATGCATCTTTCTGGATAAAATACAAAAGCCTTACCACGTTTCCAGCCTTCAACTGGTTTTACTCTTAGTACATCAGGTCCCAAAGTTGTGCAAATTTCAACACATAGTGCGCATCCAATACACATTTGTTCACTGATGTCTGGTAGTATTGCTACTGGCATTGTATTTTTTCTTACAAATTGAGCTTAATATAATTACCGCAAAAATGGTTGATTATAACGGCGTTAGCAAATTTTGATCGCTGATTAGTTCATTCTAGAAATATAGAATCAGGTTGTGAAACTGCTTTTGGTTGAGTTGTCAAAATTCAATATATTGATCTTTAGCAAGCCGTTGGATTCTACCAGCTGAATTTTTTCCATATGTTTATTGTCTATTACATGTCTTCCGCTGGAATGTAATACAAACTCATTTTCCTCATTTAGTTTTGAAAGACTCCCAACAAGAATTATAGACTTGGTGTTTTTTGCAGATGAAGCCAGCATCATAATAAATGAATTAATCAACATGCCAGCATCATCATCTTCTAGTATGTTAAAAAATCCGTTCAATGAATCAATAACTACAACAGATTTTGTCATTGAAATTTTTTCTATTACAGATTCAAGATTTTCACGTAAATTTTCACTGTTAGGCCACAACAATGTAACATTTTTGAGTGTAGGGACCATGTTTGCCTTCACATAGCCGGAATAAAGTAAATCAAAATCAAGATAAAATGTTGGAATATCCCATTTTTCTATTGTTTTTGTTAGAAATTTAGCTTTTGCAAAAGAATTTTCATAATAAATTATGTTTAGGAGGTTTTGCTCAAGTATATTTTCAATTTTAGAATTTACTTGCTCCGGATTTTTACTCAATAAATCATTGATCATTTACGGATATATAATGAATTTAGGTGTCTGATCTATTATTTGTCCTGTTCATCTATTACCATCATTGTCAATGTTGATTGAACATGGTCAATCTTTCTGACTTTGTTGGTAATTATTCCTCTCAAGGTTTCTCCATTTTCTGAAGTTAATTTTACTATAATGTCATACACACCATAAACCCCATGAACTTCAAATTGAATGTCCTTTTCCTCAGACAAAGTCTTGTTCAAATATTCAATGATTGATGCGTCAGTTCCTAAATCAGAATTTATGAGGATATATGCGGTTGGCACATAAAAAACTGTACAAAACAATATTTAACTTTTAATTAAAAAGTAAACAAGAATTATGACATTGAAATTCATCGATCTTACGTTGCCTGTCTCGGAAAAAATTCCTACCTTCCCAGGCTCTCCACAGCCAATCTTCATCCAATGGGAAAATATCAAGGATGATGGATATAATCTGGAACTTTTGTTTCTCAGCTCACACACAGGAACACATCTTGACGCCCCATATCACTTTCTAGAAAAGGGAAAAAAGATCCATGAAATTTCCCTCAAAAGATTGATCATAAATGCAATTTTAATAAAAATAAGAAAACGGAGAGATCAGGCAATAACAAAAACTGACATCCAAAAATTTGAAAAGAAGCATGGAAAAATTCCAAACGAGTCTACTATCGTTTTTTGGACTGGTTGGCAAAAAATGATAAAAAATGATTCTTACTTTGTAAATAATCCTGGTCTTTCAGTTACAGCTGCAAAATACCTCATTTCCAAAAAAACCAACCTAGTTGGAATTGACTCACCAAGTATTGATCTTGGAAAAGAGAAACGATTTTTGATTCATCATCTTTTTGCAAAGAACGACGTGCTTATTGTGGAAAATTTGGCTAATCTGGACAAGATCAAATCTTGGAAGTTTCAGCTTGCCGTACTCCCTATGAAATTAGAAAACGCGACTGGTGCTCCAGTTAGGGCAGTTGGAATAATAGATAGTTGAAGGTTGTAGAACGAGCCAGATCCCTTAGTATAATTAAGGGGAGAAAAGTCGGTAATTAGAAGAAAATGCCGTTTGAGAGAAGACCACGAGAAATGCACGATGCAAAGTGTGGAGATTGTGGAAAAGATTGTCAAGTTCCATTTGAACCAAGACAAGACAAACCTGTCTATTGTGACGAATGTTTTCAAAATCATAAACCTGCCAGATCAAGCGGTGGATTTGGTGGCCGAGATAGAGGTTCCAGATATGGTGGCAGAAATGACAGAGGTGGAAGGTTTGAGAGAAGACCACGAGAAATGCACAAAGCAACCTGTGCAGATTGTGGAAATGAATGTGAGATACCATTCAAACCAAAAGATGCAAGACCTGTTTATTGTAACGAATGTTTTCAAAAACATAAACAGAATTAATACGTAAAATCATCAATTTATTATTCTAGAAAAACAAGGTGGTAGATAATGGTCAATAAATTAAGTGAGTTACGAGATTTGAAAGAGATGTATGAAAATAGACTAAAATCTGATAATTTGGAAAAAAGTTTGAAAAATAATTATCAAATTATGCTGGATACGATTAATGAAAAAATTGAGAAAAATCAAATTTTTCGAAGATACTTTAATCAAAGAATAGAGAAATCAGAAGTTTGCCCCAGCTGTCAGAAAGAGATGTTATCACATAACAAAGATCAAGCTCTTCAATGCATGCGTAATTTTACCCAAAATCAGTGATTTTTAGGCACAAAAAACACCAAATTTGCTCATGTCTACGATCCAATTATCTAAGAGCTTAGTTTTCCTATCAGTGTTTTCGTTTTAGCCAGCCTTTTGAAGATGCTAGACTTCTTCTTGCAGCTGCAAGTTGTCGTCTTGTGTGACCTAGCTTTGCTGCTCTACTTCGCTCTTGTGTTGATAGACTCATTGAACTCTGTAATTGTTGTGTAATCATTATATGATCTTGTCATGATTCATTGATACTTTTGATTATTTTTAGAATAGAAAAAAAAGAGATTAGAGTACGTTGACGGTTGTACCGTTTGATTTTTCGTCCTCTAGTTTGAACACCAGTTCAAGTATCCCATTTTTGTATGTCGCTTTGGGGGAGCCTGATTCAACCTTGTGATTGATTGGCACTTTGACATGGTATTTTTTCTCACCACGCTCTGCGTCAATGTGAATCACCTTATCGGCTCCGACAACAACGTTGACATCACTTTTCTCGACACCTGGCATTTCTGCCACAATTTTGAGTGTCTTTTCTTTCTCGTCAACTAGGGTGTCTATGAGTGGTTCTCTTTTCTCTTCTGTAGGAAGCATGTCTGGCTTGACATTTCCATATTCATTTACTACAGGCTTGCCATCAGGACCAGTGGTCATTGTATAACCATAAAAAACTGGGCCTGTTACATTACCTGCATTCTTTAGCATCTCAAAGACATCATCTAAATTCATGAATGAATTAGACATCTGCTTGAAGAGACTATTGAATTCGTCGTCATGGAACATTTGTAATATTTCACCTAATAATGTCATATATATGACATTATATATAGTTTATTTCTTAGTAATAGGTAATATTACAATATATTAATATGTATGACATTATATGTACCTATCATGAGAACCGTTGGCATGTCTGTTCCTGAGGCTGTTCGTGAAATAATCACCAGAAACAGGTCAATCCATGACTGCATGAAGATGGATGTAATCAACTATACTGCCCTAGCCGTGAAAATTCAGCCTGGGGTTGAAAAACAGTTGGGAAACCCTGTTCACCTCAATACGATTGTGGTTGCGATAAAACGCTATGCTGATTCGTTTCAAGATGAGGAGGAAGTTGTTGAAGAGCCATTATTGAAGGATGCTAGATTTTCATTAACTGACAAAATTTTAGGAATGCAATGGACGATGAATGATCTAATCAATGAGGATATGGGCAAAATGTTCGCCGAAGCGCAAAATGCGTTTTCAAATTCTAGTTTTTTCAAATTAGGTGATTCGTTCAGAATTTTGGTGGATGATTCAGATGATGCTAGGAGAATTTTCCAGACCTTCCCAAAGGAGAATTTGTACAAGGATGGTCTGGCCAAGATTAAGATTCAGGTACCCGTGCAAAACAGGGCTAACGTGATCAGCTATGTTACCGACATTCTACATCATAATGGCATCGAATTGGTAGATGCGCTGATTTCCCAGGACGGAATTGTGTTGATTTTAAACGAATCTGAGGCTCCCCTCGCCTATGAAAAGCTCAGATCTGAGATTTCAGGCAAGTAAATCTCTAAATTGATCCTCAAATCTCATTGATCACATGACTGAAGATGTTGATAATGCTCTAGCTGAGCGCTTTGAGCAGGAAGTATGGAGTAAAGTTCCACATCTGGAAGAAGGCAGCGAAACAAAGGTTGTCAACGCAACTCCGCTGGTTGACATGACTGCAGATTTCAAGGAATGTGCGAAAAGCGTATACAAACTAAATCTTGACGATGCAGATCTCAAAGTTTTCGGTAAGCTAGATTCTACCTTACTGACGGGTTCGATCAAAGTCAGACCTGCAGCCAATATTATACATGACGCCATTATGACAGGAAATTTGAAGAGTGGCCAGACTGTAATAGAAGCCACATCTGGTAATTTTGGAATTGCACTTGGGTTGTTATCTAAACTTGGGCTAAATGTAATTGCACTTGTCTCAAGAAAATTACAGGAGGGAGTGTTCGAGGGATTAAAAAATGGAAATATACAAACCATGGATCTTGACATGGACATTTGTCCTGCACCAGGAATGGAAGGCAAACAAGATCTTATGGTTGCAAAAGCAACTGCCGCTAATGTTCGTTCACAATTATCTAATCTTGGATTTGATACTGACATTTTTGATAAAGAAATTTCTGAGATAGAATCGCTTTTAGCTAAACAAGACATTATCAATTTGGCCAAGTATCTGTCCAAGATCTACGGTTTCTTCTGTCCAGCACAATATGATAATCAGTTGAATGTTGATGCACATAGAACCATTACTGCAGTTGAGATTGACCAGCAACTTCATGAAAATGGAGATTCGCTGGAAAACTTCAATGTCTTTTGTACATTTGGTACTGGTGGTACATCTGGCGGTTTGAGCAGATACATCTCTGAAAAATATGGGAAAAAGTCAGTATATGTGATATTTCCACCTACCAATCAGGATGTTGCGGGGATTAGAACGAAAGCCAATGCAGATGGTTTGACATTATATGATCCCGAGATATATGCTGCAGAACAAGAAATGGATTGGGAGCAGGCAAAACTTCTTCTCAAGTTTTTTGTAGATAAAGGTCACGATATGGGCGAAAGCAGTGCACTCGAACTTTATGCAATTTTGCAAAAGGCAAATGCTGAAGGTGGCGGAAGATTTGTTGCAATGATTTGTGACGGAATTGAAAAGTACAAAAAGAACCTTGCAACGATTGGACAAGAAGGTCCTATGCAGGTATCCGTGCAGGAAGCAAACGCAAGCGGCTATGACAAAGTAATCTGGATTCATGCCCAATATACCCCACAGGACCCGGGAATAGAATTAATTGCAAAATCTCTAGGCATTGATAAAAGCAAGATTTGTGTGCCAGACGCAAGAACTGCGCAGGAACTACTGACAACCCAGCAAATTCCAGAATCTCTAAGCAAAGACCTGGAAGGTGATAGTAAACCATTGCTAGTTTGTATGGCTGGAAAAACTTCACTGATGGCTGCCAAAGTACTTGCAACCAAGGGCGTTATGACCGATAGTTTGATTGGCGGAATAACAGAATTACCAGAAGGACAAGGCAAACAGCTTTCTGAATTGATCAGACAGGCTTGAAAATTTGAAAAAACAAATTTTATCCGGAAAAAAATTCATACCGATTTGTCTGATAGTTTTTGGAATAATTATTGCTACTCCATTCAATTTTATGACTGGAATGGATGGAGTAGAAGCTGATGTGATTTGGTTATTTGCTGGAATGGCTATGGTTGGTTATGGAATTTACAAGCTGAAAAAAGAAGCAAAAAACTAATCATACTTGCTTTAGAATCAAGACATCGCCATCCATTACATTATAATTTACCAGCGCCCTGTCAGGATCAAAATCATCATGGGGTGATTCTTCCTTGCATAGTACAAGCTTTGTTTCTTTAGGCAATCGAAAATGCACCCTTGAACCAAGTATTACATCTCTTATTCTGGAAGATTTTTGAAATGTAGTTTCCCACGTTCCGTTTGATGTCTTTACATTGATCAAAACTTGGTTTGCCATAATTAGTTGGCACCGTGGCACTCACATTTACAGTTTACATGCCATTTCTTAAACGGATTTTTCGTTAATGGAAAATTTTTGCCATAATTTTCAGATTTCAAATCTAGGTTGTTGTGCCAATCTTTACATTTTTCACAAGTTTGCCCAGTATACATAAAATCACTTATCCATATATGAGACAATGTTCACAATCACAACTTGGCTGTTGCTTGCTTTTTGCAAGACAGTTTTTGTGTTGTCCTGCCTGACATTGAACACAAACTTTTTCCAGATTATCAACAGACGTATATTTCTTAGATTGGTCAAAACCAAATCCGCCGTCTTGTGGACCTACCATAATTCTCTTACATTCTTCTGATATTTTAGGTAATGTCCATTTCCAAAATTTAGAGTATAAAAATGGCTACTAACGTTTTTTTTGCTTGTTTCTTCGGCGTTCAGCTTTTTGATCAGCCCATCTACTGTGCTTTCCTTTTTTTCTTATTGGCATGATATGCAAAATCTAGACGGCTTTATTTATTTTGATAAGAGTGGAGCGGAAGAGGAGTGATCCTGAGAATTCAAAATTCACTTTCTTCGTTTCCAATTCTTCCAAATTTACAAAGTTAAAAAGTATTGCCAATCAAAAAATACTACTTTTGACGCTATAGAAGTAAATATTCATAAAAATGGACTTTCTTAGGCTACCAAACAGTAAGTTTGCCTGGTAGCCATTAAGGCCCTTTTAATCTGATTTGCTCGTTACTTGTTTAATAAACTTGTTCAAGCATTCTACAATTTGTTCTTCATTATGCTCATCCATGTCCTTCTTACAATTTGGACATAATTTCTTTTTTACAGAAGCATAAGCAACGGGATTGGTTGCCACTTTGATTAATTTCTTAATGCATAAATGAGTCTCCCAGTCACTATGTTTACTCATATCCTTCCCGCAGGTAGGGCATGATATTTCTTCCATATCAAAATGAAAGACTGTGCTCACTTATTCTTTTTTCTGAAATACCCTATATTCTCCAATAATGGAATCGCACTTGTGACAGGTATATTGACCTCTTTCAATCAGGATGAGGTCATCTGCAACTGGTTCGTTAGGACTTTCTTCGATTTGGATTTTTGGTGAGCCGTCAAACTCAGCTTCACATTTCTTGCAAAAATATTTCTGCATTTTTTGCTCTTCAAGCTTGCCAATAGGAGCCAGAAAATTCTTACCAACACCAAGATCAGACAGTTTTGCCTGTTCATCTGTAATGTCTGCAGTAATACGACCACCAGAGCCATGAAGTTCTAAAACAACCAATTCAAATTATATCATTTTTTCGATAATAAAAGAATTGGTTTTACAGAAGCAAAAATTAGCTAATTTAGAGACTGAATGTATGTTTGAAGTTTTTGTTTCTTTTCTTCAACTGTTAAAGGCAGATACTCTTCGAACATTGCTTTCATCTCCAGTCGCTTTTCTGCCTTTTCATCCTCAGACATTCCATCCCACTGCAATTTCATCTGCATGAAATGAAGAATCAATGCAGCTCTATCTTGTAATGATAATGATCTAAATACGTCTCCCATCTCTTTGAATTGACGTTTCTTTTCTGCTATCTGTTCATCAGACATTCCCTTGAAATATTTTTTTGATTTATCACTGTATTTTTTGTCTGAGGTTTTTTTGTGGTCACCCTTTTTTATCATATCAGATACATAAAGTGCCTCACCATTTCCTGCGTCAACTAGAATTTTGTAATATGCATGATTATCAGTGATTACTACAACTTTGTAAACCAGAAATTCATTGACATCTGTAAGTTTCCCATAAACTGCCTTTCCATCTGATACAGAATTTTCACCAACCGCCATGGCAACAGAGAGTGCGATTGTATCCTTTTGTTCCGAGTTATCAGCTGGGATGGTTCCCTGAATTTTTGGATAGTTAGTCTTATCCCATTCTGCAAATGCAGGAGTGGCTAGGATTGATATTGAAAATACACCTATTACTAAAATTGCCGCAATTGTGATCTTAGATGACTTATTCATGGATTATCACTTTCTGTACTCTATAAAAAATGATCCCACAATTGTTCCTAGTGCAAACATCGTGGCAGCTTCTTTACTACATGTGCTATAGAAATCCTTCCTGGTCCGGCAATCATTACAACCAAACATGCAGCAAGTAATATGAGGTCAAATTCAACTCCTCGTTCTCCGGTTAAACTGCCCGCCTGCTTGACATAGAAAATTGCACCCAACATAACTATCGAAATCAATGATGCTGAAAGTCGTGTAAAAACTCCTATCAACAACAAAATTCCTGGAACCATCTCTGCCAGTGCAATTGGAATCTGCATCTCAGCAGGAAGCCCAAGTCCTCCTGTCAAAAATCCGACAAACCCTTCATTAAATTTGCCAGCTCCATGCACGATGAAAATCACACCA